>FWPV01010274.1_pt1 | contig 15408 bp, 15 predicted proteins | sample 2228371 | NCBI WGS metagenome assembly FWPV01 (sample SAMEA103939776, study PRJEB20133) | metagenome | reverse complement strand
TCTTCGGAGTTTAACGATGAAAGGTTTCGCTTCAAGGTTTTTCCGGAAGAACCTCCCGACCCTTTTCCGATTCAATAACTGAGGGGTTACCGAGAGACGTTACCGAATGACGATACGGGCGTCCTGACCGTGACCGTTAAACGTAACCCATTTTCTAACTGATGAGGTGATAGTAAACTCCATTGAAAACTGTTTACTTTCCCGATTTTCCATCACCCAGCCTGATCCGTCTCCTCTCTCCCTCTGGAAAGGACCTCCTTTCATTACAGATTGGTCAGGTCCTTCAGGGAGAGGTGCTTGAAGTGATGGATGAGGGGCATGCGGTGATCCGTCTTAAAGGATATGATTTCTCTGTGGAGAGCCAAGCCTTTCTTCAGAAAGGAATGGAGGGTGAGTTTCAGGTGACTTCTCTCTCCCCTCGCATAATCCTGCGACTGATACCAAAAGAAGAGGGGGACCTCCATGGGATTGAGAAAAAGCTGGTTCCTTTTCTCAAGGTCCATTCCCAAATGGAAAACCTCTCTGAGACGTTATCTTCCCTTTTGACAGCGGATAAAGAAAACCTCCCGTCCCCTTTTCGTGAAACGATGGGTCGCTTGATGGACCTCTGGGCTTCCTTTTCTCCCTCCCCATCCCTCAAGTTTGAGCCTGAACAGATTGCCAAGATGATCCTTCAATCAGGGCTCTTTTTCGAAAATCGATTGAAGGGATTGATGGAAACGGGTGATTTAAACCGATTTGAGAAGGTGCTGAATCGAGATCTTAAAGGATTGCTTTTGAAGTGGAAGGCGGAGATGGAGACCTTCAAACTTTCACAGCCGGAAACCTCACCGAGATCGAAGGAGATGGAGGAAGTCATTCATCTTCTTCTCCGAAAAATTGAGAGCCATCAGGAGATCACTGCATCCTACCCAGGGGGAACAGAAGAGAGGATCTCCCTCCTTCTTCCTTTCTGGATACAGGGACGTCCTCAGCTCGTGGATCTCCATCTCACTTTCCCATCTGCCCAAGAGGAACCTTCGGAACGGAGAGGGCTCTCGTTGCTCTTTCTTCTCCATTTTGTAGAATGGGGACGAATGAGTATTGAAGTCCGACTGTTTGGGAAAAGACTCTATGGACAATTTTTATTCTCATCGGATCCGGTCGCCTCTTTCTTTCACCAAGAGCTCCCTCACCTTCAACGGGCGCTTTCCAATCTTGGATATCAGACTGAAATTCATGTATCCACTCAGGCGTCTGAAAAGATTTTAGAACAATTTGTGAGTGAGATAAAAAGAAACGATCGATCCTTATTAGACCTCCTCGTCTGACCTACGGTTCCTGTTCGGAAACCGAAAAGGGAAGGAGGGGAGAAGACGGGAAAGGATAAATCCTATGGGACAGCCGAAATTGAGAAACGAATCCCGAAAAAAGGCAGTGGCACTTCGCTATATTTCAGGCAAGGACCGCGCTCCCAAAGTGACAGCAACAGGGCAGGGTTTGATTGCTGAAAAGATCATTGAACTTGCCCGAAAACATGGTATTCCCATTCAGGAAGATCCCTCTCTCATTCAGTTGCTTTCACAGCTTGAATGCGGGCAGGAGATACCGCCAGAGGCTTATCTGATCGTTGCAGAGATCCTTTCCTTTGTTTATTCGATGAATCAAAAATGGTTGGCGACCCAGGCCAAGCATGGATAGGAAAATAATTCCTCCCAAGAGGATTTCTTTGCCCGCGAAGCGATGGTCAAAAAGATTCAAGAAAGTCTAATGGATTGAAAAGAGAAGAGGTTTGGTGATTGGCACAGGCATTGCAAAAATTTTTTCGACATAAGGAGCAAAGAACATGAACCCTTCTATCTTCTTATCCGCATCGGGAGCCCTTCGACAGGAGAAGCGGTTACAACTTATTTCACAGAACTTAAGTAACGCCCAGACCACCGGTTATAAAAAGGATGTTCCTCTCTTTTACACCCTTTTTTCTCAGGCGATGGGTCAGGTTCAAGAGGAGAGAGGATTTTCCTCTATTTCCTTACAGCAGGGCCATCTTGAGAAGACAGGAAACCCTCTCGACCTGGCTCTTGAGGGAGAAGGTTTTTTTAAGGTGATGACCCCCCTGGGTGTTCGTTATACTCGGGCAGGCCATTTTATATTGGACCGAGAACAGAGGTTGAGTCATCCTGAGGGTTATCCGGTTTTAGGAAAGAACGGAGAGGTCAGATTGAGTGGCAAAGAGATCGTTGTGGAGAAAGATGGGAGTATCCGGATGGACGGATCGGAGAGCCATCGCATTGCTGTCGTTACCTTTGCATCACCTGACCGTTTAAAGAAAGAGGGCAGGAATCTTTTTGTGGCAGAGACTCCCGAAGAAGAACGAGAGGCCCGAGAGGTCTCGGTCCTCCAGGGATATCTGGAGCAGTCGAACGTCAATGCTATTGAGGAGATGATCGGGTTGATCGATTCCTTGAGAACCTACGAAGCCTGCATGAAGATGATCCAATCTCGCGATGAACTCCATGGCAAGGTAGTCAATGATCTGGGAAGGGTTTAATCCGTTAGGAAGGAGGATCTGAAGCTATGTTAAGAGGACTCTGGACCGCTGCCACAGGCATGGCCTGTCAGCAGACCAATATCGACGTCGTTGCCAATAATCTCGCCAATGTGAACACCAATGGATTTAAGAAGAGCCGCGCCAATTTCCAAGACTTGATGTATCAGAACATTCGCACAGCAGGCGCCTCCACCTCCGGAGGCGTTCAGACGCCCTCTGGCATTCAGATCGGTATGGGTGCCAAAGTGGTCTCTGTAGAGAAGCTCTTTGATCAAGGCGATTATGCCAACACCAAGAATCAACTCGATGTCGCCATTGAAGGCAAAGGATTTTTCAAACTCCTTAACAACGGCATAGAGGTTTACACCCGTTCTGGAGCGTTTAAATTGGACAAGGATGGGTATATCTGCGATAGCCATGGAAATCGGCTCCAACCTGAGTTTTCGATTCCTGCAAGAACCGCCACCATCACCATCGATTCGGGTGGAAGACTGGTTGCCTCCGGGTCGGACGGGAGAGAACTCGGAAGCGTCCAGATCCAGTTGTTCAATTTTCCGAATCCTGCCGGGCTGAGAAGCATCGGGCAGAATCTTTTCATCCCGAGCGATGCCTCGGGTGACCCCACCCAGGGCAATCCCGGGACGGACGAATTTGGAACACTCTCCCAGGGCTTCCTGGAGATGTCTAACGTTGATATTGTGGAGGAGATGATCAATATGATCATGGCCCAGAGGGCCTACGAAATCGGAAGCAAAGTCATCCAGGCAGGTGATGATATGCTTCAGATGGCAAACAACTTAAAACGTTAATTGGGGAACATATGAGAAAGACGGCCTATGGGCGAATCCTTTTCCTTCTGGTTCTGCTTTTGATTCCTACGAGATCCCTATCCGAACCCCTTGCCATTTCTATTGAAATCAATCGGCAAGGGAAATCCCTCGATCTGGAGGAAGTGGTCCAGATACTGGAGTCCGGTTTCCAGTTACTCTATCCAGAGAAAAAATACTCCGTGGAGGTCAAAGCGATCCTGGCTTACGAAAAGATCGCTCTTCCCTCCGGAAAACTCTACTGCGACCTCCTCCTTTCCGAGGTGGCCCGACGGGGAGGAAATATTTCCGCCCATCTTATCTTTCGAACTCAGGGAAGAGAGATGGGAAGGGCGAGAGTGAGCGCAAGAGTCGATATTATGACTCAAGTGCTCGTTGCCCGCCATTACCTTGGAAGGCATGCTCCCCTCGAAGCCAAAGATGTCCAGTGGGCTAGCCGGAGCCTCTCCCTCCTTCCCAATGATTTTCTGAGTGAGATGAAAGAGGTTCTGGGAAGAAGAACGACCCTTGCCATCAATAAAGGAGAGGTGCTTCGAACCGGGATGGTGGAAGAGCCTCCTCTGGTCACACGGGGAGATCGAGTCAGACTCATGGTGGAAAATCACCAGATCAAGATTACCGCCCTGGGAGAAGTTCGCGAAGAAGGAAGGAAAGGTGACCGTATCAAATTGATCAACCTCTCCAGCAAAAAGGAAGTCGTCGGAAGAGTGATCGATGAACATACCGTTCAGATCGATTTTTAAAACAGACCGATTCAGACAGAGGGTGAAGGGATGAGGATATCGGAATTTTGCTCAGAGAAAAAGATGATGATGGGACTTCTCGCCTGGCTCTTCCTGATGACAGGATGTATCACGCCTCAGATCCAGCGACCGAGCCTGATGGATTTGGAAAAGGAGATTCAGCAAGTTTCTGCTCCACCTCCTCCTTTGAGGGAGGAGGGGTCGCTCTGGTCCTCTCACGAGCCGCACCACCTCTACAGCGACCTCAAAGCCAGAAGGGTTGGAGATCTTGTGACCATTCGCATTGTGGAATCCTCCAGTGCCTCGAAGAATGCAGAGACAAAAACCGAAAGGGGGTCCGGAGTCAAAGCCAACTGGAGCGGCCTGTTTGAGCTCATCACAAGCGGATGGAAGATCCATAAAGTTCCGATTGGGGCAAATCATCAGATTGATCTATCCAACCAATTCGACGGAAAGGGAGAGACGACTCGCACCTCCACCATGACCGCCATGATGACCGCACGAGTCATTCATGTGCTTCCGAATGGAAATCTTGTCATCAAAGGGACGAGGCAGGTTCAGGTGAATAACGAAAACCAGTATATTTCCATCCAGGGAATGGTTCGACCCGAAGACATCTCTTCTACCAACGTGGTCCTATCGACCTATGTGTCGGATGCCGTGATTGAACTAAACGGATATGGCGTGGTGAGCGACAAGCAGAGCCCTGGATGGCTGGCGAGGATTGTTGACTGGGTCTGGCCTTTTTAAAAAGGTGAAAGGTAACGGTAAAGATGCCCGTATCGTCATTCGGTTACGTTTTTCGTCTGACAAACCATTAACCCTAACCCTTTGATGATTAACGAAACGGGCTTCGTAACCGTAACCGAAGCCTGGGGACGTGATCGATTTTCATGAGTCGAGATTAAAGAAGCTGTCATTGAAGATGAACTCGAAGAAGTGAAAGGTGAAATGATGAGAAGATATCTGGTCTTGATCCTTGGAATCCTTTTACTGACCACTCCGGCTGAGGCTGTTCGCCTTAAAGACATCTCTACCTTTAAAGGCATCAGAGGCAATCACCTCTTCGGATATGGATTGGTGGTCGGGCTCAATGGGACAGGGGATGGTTCGAATAGTGAATTTACCATTCGTTCCGTGATCAATATGCTGGAAAGGATGGGGGTCCATATCGATCAGGATAAGCTGTCTCAGGTTAAACCGAAAAATGCCGCTGCTGTCATGGTGACCGCCACCTTACCTCCTTTTGCAAGGGTCGGCAATAGGATCGATGTGACGGTCTCCTCCATCGGGGATGCCAAAACCCTTCAAGGGGGAACGTTGCTTCTCACCCCTTTAAAGGGAGTGGATCAACAGGTCTATGCCCTTGCCCAAGGTCCTGTTCTGACAGGCGGATTTGCTGTGGGAGGAGCAGCGGGCGGAGGTGTTCAGAAGAACCATCCCACTGCAGGAATGATTCCCAAAGGGGCCCATATCGAAAGGGAACTTCCCTTCAATCTTAACGGGAAGAGACAGCTCTTTCTCACCCTTTTCAACCCGGATTTTTCAACCGCAGAAAAGACAAAAGAGGCGATTAACCTTGCTCTTCAGGGATCGTATGCCACCGCACTCGATTCAGGAACCTTATCGATCACCGTGCCAGAACCTTATCAAGAGAAAGTCACGGAATTGATTGCTCTGTTGGAAAAGGTAGAGGTCCATCCTGATACGGTTGCCAAGGTCATCATCAATGAACGAACCGGGACCATCGTTCTTGGAGAAAACGTCCGGATTTCCACCATTGCCGTGGCCCATGGAAATCTGAACCTCCAGGTCAAAGAAAGCTTTAATGTCTCTCAACCCTCTCCGTTTGCACCTCCACCACCTCGAGGAGCACCTACCACTGTCCTCCCACCAGGATCTGGAACGACGGTTGCTCCAGGAGGGGCAACTGTGGTCACACCTGAATCGAATGTGACAGTGAAAGAGGAAGGTCAATCTCTGGCGATTGTTCCAGGAGGAGTGAGTCTCGGAGAGGTGATTCGGGCTCTCAATGCCATTGGAGCCTCTCCGCGGGACCTCATCTCCATCCTTCAGAGCATTAAGGCAGCTGGAGCCCTTCAGGCAGACCTGGAGATCCTTTAGGGGTTAAGGAAGAGGGAGAAAATGCCGATAGAAGAGATAAAGAGGAGACCGGAGTCCGTAACCCTTTCCGCCTCATCGCACCAGCGACCGATCGATGAGAAGAAGCTTCAGAAAGCCTGCCAGGAGTTCGAAGCGATCTTCATCCATCAGATGATGAAGTCGATGCGACAGACCGTCCCCCGGGCGGGTTTTTTTGAAGAGAGCAAAGAACGAGAGATTTTTCAGTCCCTCTTTGACGAGGAGATCAGTAAAACGGTTTCCCAGCGAGGTGGATTGGGTTTAGGTCGGATGCTTTATCAGCAGTTTCAGCAAAAAAAGGGAGGAACCTTTTCAGGGAAGGAGGTTCTCAATCAATATGAAGGATTGGAAGAAAGAGATGGATCTCATATACCACCTCTTCGAACAGGAGGTGGCGAACTATCGTCAGCTCATCGAAGAGATCAAGAAGGAAGCCAAATGTCTGAGGGCAGGAGAAACAGACGCCCTGATCCAGTCGGTCCAGGAGATTGATGGCCGGATCAAAATGATCCAGGTCCTTGAAGAACAGATTGAGAAAACGGCTGATGCGGTGCTCTCGGGTTTGGGAAAGGATGGGACAGACGACCCTCTTGCTTGTTTAATCACCCTTCTTCCGCCCACCCATCAGAGCCGCCTCTCCTCCTATCAGAAAAACCTCACTCAGCTCAAGGCTTGGGCAAGACAGATCAATGACCAAAATACGGCCTACATTCACGACTATATGGATTTCCTCTCAAACCTGATCTCTCCTCTGGTGGGAAGGTGGAAGGGGTCGACGGAATACCCTGGGCATAAACCTCTCAACCTCTCGCCGTCGTATGCATTCAATCAGGAGGTTTGACGATGAGTGGCATCCGCAACGTGATCGATATTGCGAAGGGCGCCCTTCTTGCCAACCAGAAGGCGATGGCGGTGACCAGTCATAATATCGCCAATGTCAGCACGCCAGGCTACACACGGCAGAGAATGGTCCTTGAAGCCAATCCTCCTTATTTCGCCAACCGGCTGAAGATTGGAATGGGGGTGAAGGCGGAGAGGGTCATTCAATATACCGACCCCTTCATCAACCGGAATATCCACCTTAAAACCTCCCTTTTTAAGAAGTACGAAACCAGAACATCCCTTCTCTCCCAGATGGAGACCATTTTTAATGAGACCGGAGATCAAGGCTTGGTCCGGGCGATGAACGAGTTCTGGAACGCCTGGCAGGATGTTGCCAGCCATCCAGGAGGGGCCTCGGAAAGGATGGCTCTTCTGGCAAAAGGAGAAGTCCTGACACGGCAGTTCCACCTGATGAGTGAATCCCTCCATCAACTCAAGAGGGAGATGAATACCAACCTCGCCCTCTCTCTTCAGGAAGTGAACCGGTTGGCGAAACAGGTTGCGGAATTGAACGAAAAGATTGTCTTTGCCGAATCGAATCAGTCGACTGCCAACGATTTGAGAGATCAAAGGGCCAATCACCTCACCCGGTTATCCGAACTCCTTGGGAATATCTACCTGACCGATGAACATGGCGCCCTGACCGTTATGACCCCTGATGGATTGATTCTTGTGGATGGAAAGTATTCCTGGGAATTGAGTCAAGAGGGGGATGCCATCTTCTGGAATGGAATTCCGAGCGATATCAGCAAAAGGATCCAGGAGGGGACCATAGGAGCCTGGCTCGATTTAAGGGACGACATCCTCCCTCAGTATATTGCTAATCTCGATGAATTGGCAGGGACCTTCATGCGGGAGATCAATGCCCTTCACACGGTCGGCTATACCCTCACGGGAGAGACCGGGAAGTATTTTTTCGAAGATTTTAAGGTCTCTCCAGAAACTCCAAATCTGAACGATTTTACTGGCGCCGCATCCTATATCCGGTTGAGCAGTGATGTGAAAGGGAATCCGGCTCAGGTCGCCGCTGGGGGTCTCTCAGGGGCTCCCGGGGATAACGAGAATGCTTTGCGGATCGTCTCCCTTCAGTCGGATGGATCCATCCAGATTCGGAAATGGCGCATCGATCAAAGGGGCATGGTCCAGTCGAGCGCGCTCCAATCAGAAACTCTGGAAGACTATTACCGCATGCTGGTAGGGGAGATCGGCATTCTGACCGACGAAGCCTCTGAAAATCTACAGTTTACACAAGCCTTGCTGAATCACCTTTCCGAATTGAAGGATTCGGTCTCCGGGGTCAACCTGGATGAAGAGATGGTTGAGCTGTTGAAGATCCAGAGGGCACACGAAGCTGCCTCAAAACTGGTCACGATTGCCGATGAGATGTTACAGTCTCTGCTGGAGATGAGATAGTTGGGAAGGTCTTGGAAGGCAAAGATAGAGCGACGAACAGAGGGTCTTTGAATGGCCTCCATGAGGGCGATGGCAAAGGATGTTTTGGTATCAGGGCAGGGTGTTTTTAAAAGAATGGTTCAGCGCATGGGCTGAACACAGGAGGAGAGATGCGAGTTGCCACACGTTCCTTCTACCAATCGATTCAAGAGAGGATTCTCCGGCTGACGGAGGATTTAAAAAGGGTCAACGAAAAAGTCTCTTCAGGGAAGAATTTGAATCGGCCATCGGACGATCCCCTCTCCCTGATCAGCGCTCTCCAGCTCAAAACCGGACTCTCCCAGCTTGAGCAGTACCAGCGGAATATGGAGAAAGGAGAGTCGGTATTAAACCTCAGTGAGTCGGTTCTTTCCCAGGCTCTTGACCTTGTGGATCGTGCCGTTGAAATTGCCATTCAAATGACCAACGACACACAATCCCCGGAAACCAGGAGATATGGAGCCACGGAGATAGGTCATCTTCTCGATCAGACGATCTCTTTGGGGAATACTCGATTGGGTGGGTCGTATATCTTTTCGGGCTATGAAAACAACACGGCTCCCTTTTCGAAAGTGACTATCGGTGGCATTGAGACAGCCCAGTATGCAGGGGATACGAATGATTTTAAAATACTGATTGGAAAAGAGGAGGAACTGGTCGTCTCCAAAAACGGGCAAGCTGTTTGGCAGGCTTCTGGCGTTTTTGATACCTTTGGACGACTGAAAAAAGCCCTGGAAGAAAATGACCAAAACGGCATCCTTCAGGAGATCGAATCCTTGCGGAGGGTACAGGACTATCTCAATAATGAGATTGCAGATATTGGAGCCAGAGCCTACCGTTTGGACGGAAAGAGAGCGATTCTCAATCAGCTCGGCTTAAACCTGAAGGATCATCTTTCCCAGGTCGAAGATGCCGATTATGCCAGGGTGATTGTTCAGCTTCGGGAGAAGGAGTTAGCCTATCAATCGGCCCTCCTCTCTTCAATGAGGCTTGCGGAATTGACCATTCTCAATTATATGCGTTAAGGAAGCCCCATTCTCTTGAAAGGGGCTTTGAAGCAATGAGTTTTGATGGATAGGGCGCCTCCCTCGTCAGGTCTAATCGCATTGGACCGCTTTGGGAGAGGAATTGTTGGGGCACCTTCGGATCACAGGACGTGCAGACAGAAAGGTTTTGCCAGGGAAGGTAACCATGCTTATTCTCACACGTAAGGTTGGTGAATGTATTGTCATTGGCGATTCCATCAAGGTTCATGTGATCGACATCAGGGGGCAACAGGTTCGGCTGGGCATCGAAGCCCCTGCCGACACCTCTGTTTATCGTGAGGAGATTTATCAGAAGATTGAGGAAGAGAATCGTCTTGCTGCGGGGATTCATCTGGAGCATCTTCACGAGCTCCTCGATAGAAAGGAGTAATTCCCTTTGAAAATATCGACCAGCCGTTTCGGAACGATTGAGATAGAAGAAAATCAGGTCATCCATTTACTCCATGGCATGATCGGTTTTCCTGAAGCGAAACGCTTTGTCCTTTTGAAGCACCACGAGGCATCGCCCTTCTTCTGGTTCCAATCCATCGAAAACGGAGAACTCGCCTTTGTTTTAACCGATCCTCATTGGCTTCAGCCTGATTACGATATCGAAATCAGTCCGGAAGAGGTGGAACAACTTGGCTTGAAAGATCCCTCCAAGGAAATACAAACGTTTGTGGTGGTCAATCTGCAACGATCCAATGGGACGACAGAAATGACAGCCAATCTCCTTGGCCCCATCATCATCAACCCTTGCAACCGTCTCGGTAAGCAAATCGTGCTTTATCGTCATCCTTATTCCCTGCGACACCCCATCCCGGTTTCCGAAAAGAAAAAACCCTGATGAATGTTGCCTCACCCATCAGGGTTTTTTTCATCCCAACGAAAAGAATCCATCCCTATTTGATCAGATCGAGAAGGGATTCCCGGAGAATCTTTTCTGCCAGTGCCTCGCTATCCACTTCGTACTGACCGGTTTCGATCTGCCTCTTCAGCTCAGCGACTTTTTCTGCTCTCACGTCGGGAGTGGCCTGAAGGACTTCATAGATTTTCTGCATCTCTCTGGAGCGGGCAGAGAACTCCACACGGTCACCGGAAATGGATTTTGCCTCTGCTTCGCCTAACTTCAGTTGTTTATCGTTCGGATTTGGGGAAGGGGTGTTGCCAACCTGTTGCAATAGATTCTTCTGGTGGATGTCGGAAATTTTCATCGCTTCTCCTTTTGTTGACACTACATAAGTTGTTCGTGGATCAATGATTTCGCCACTTCATACAGCCTCTGCTTCAATAGTTCGTTTTCAGGAGGAGGCAAGTATTCTTTGAATCCATCCTTCTTGTCACTGAGCACTCTGAAGACCATCCCTTGTTGATCATCCAGTGCCACGTCGAGGGGTTGTCCATACTCTTTGCTCAATCGTTCCAGGACAGCCTTTCCCGTTTCATTCCGAGGAGACCCATGGGCAAGCTGGTCAACGATCTCTTTCGCAATCTTATCGACGATCAACATTTTCTTGCTCTCCTTGGATAAGGTGACCTCATCCTTCTGACCGACCTGCTTGGTGAGCTTCTCCTTAGAAATACGGGATTTCACGGAGAGTTGCTGGGTGTAAGCCCTTAAGACATGCTGGACATAGTAGTCGGTCAGGATCATAGTCTTCTCGCTCATCTTCTTTATCGACCGCCCCTTCAAAAAACTTTAACCTTTTTTTGATCGGCAAAAAAAATCAACTTTAACTTATCGATCAGGAATTTTTTGCCGAGTGGTTCTATTGAGAAGATATAACCTGTTTAAATGATTGAAGAATTATATTAACACGGGATGGCATATGGTTTGCTATTGGTGAAGTTAAAGTTAGAGTGAGGCTTTCCGATAAGAATGATCAAAAGGTGGTTTTTATAAAAGGTATCATGGAACAAAAAAACAGGCTTTTGACCATCTCGGAAGTGAGTAAAATCCTCCATCTCTCAAAACACACCCTACGGTTCTGGGAAAAAGAATTGATGGGTCTTCTGACTCCTCAAAGGACGAAAGGGGGACAGAGACGGTTTACCGGGAAAGATCTCCTGCGGATCGAAGAGATTAAAAAGATGCGGGATGGAGGGACGAGTCTGGCGGAGATCAAAGAGCGTCTTCTCCATGGTCATTCCAACCGGGATTCCCTTCAAAGGATTGAACGACTCTCTCATAAAATTGCTGAAATGGTTCGATCCGAGATCTACCAATTTTTTTTAGAGGGTCCTATTGGGGACAAATGATGCGTTTTTCCCTCATCCAATCCATAAGAACTTGGATGGATTCCTATTCAGAGAGCGATGGGTGAGACAATGACAAACGGAATCAGTCGTGTGTCATTCCGAGGAATAGAGCGACCAAAAGAGCCCAATAAAAACCGAGATTGCCGCGCCCTTTGGGCTCGCAATGAGTATAAACCTAATTATGTCGTTAGCCATATCTAAAGCAGGGAGAGCTTATGGGAGACCTCTTTGAGCACGACTATAACTTAACACAATTAAGACGGGTCAAAGTCAAGGATCATGGATTTGAACTCTATCTGACCCCTCGCTTCCTTTCCCATTACACCTCTCAGCCCTATGAAAGGATGACCGCTTCCATCATCAGTAAAATCGCAAAGGAAGTGAATACCTTTATTGATATTGGTGCCCATTATGGTTTTTTTACTGTCCTCGTGGGGCTTCAAAACCCGCACTGCAGCATTTTGTCTTTCGAGCCTATTTTAGAGAATTACACCATTTTAGAAATGAATATCAGGTTTCATCAACTTCGAAATGTTCGACTATTTCAGTGGGCAGTATCGGACAAAGAGGGGTGGTCTCGATTTCAAATGTCGGAAGCTTCTGACAACTCGGGTTTTGTGGCCAATCCGGCAGCACCCATATTGAAAGAAGTCGAAGTGAAAGTAGTCCAGTTAGACCCATTTGTTGAAGACATTTCGGCTTCATCTTGCCTGATCAAGATCGATACCGAGGGCAGTGAGTTTCGGGTTCTCAATGGGATGAAGCACTTCATCCAGAAGATTGAAGATCTCAGACTCGTCGTTGAATTTAACCCGAGATGCTTAAAGCATAACCATATGGATCCCCATGAACTCTTAGATCAATTAGGTCAATTAGGATTCTCGATCTTATTTGTCCACGACGAAGAGGGGAGAGTAGAGGAATATGATGAACGCGTCGATTGGAATAAATATATGGGTGGCCGAAATTTCAAGAATCTTTACTGCATCCGAAAAAGTCAGAAGGGAATAAAAAGTTTTGATGTCCATACGTCGATTTCCCTCTCCGGAGGAAAGAATATTTCTGAACAAGGAGATACGAAAGTGCCCCCCATCCTCACGCATGACCCACCCTATCATCGTCAGAATTTTCAGAAGATCCTTTTGGTGAATCACAATCTCTATCCTTACGAAGTTTCAGGCACTCCTCTCTCAACGCTCAATCATGCCCAGGGTCTATCCCTGCGAGGGTTTCAAGTGGCGGTACTCATTCCGAGCTTCAAGGTAAAGGAAGGTTTTGCCACTCAAAAGGAGAGCCATTTTATACTTTATCAGATTCCTGCTTTGGATAAGTACGAGGCTTATCTCACTCCTGTTGGTACCCATCCGTTACCAGGGTATTGGGATGCCATCCGTTCAATCCTCAAAGACTTTTCTCCAGACCTCATTCATATCAATGATTATGTTTATATGCCTGCAGAGATCGTCGAGATCTTCTCAAACTGGGGATGCCCCATCATTAGAAGTGTGTGTAATGTTGAGGAACTTTGTCACAGGGATTACCCAGTGATTGCCGAAGGGACGAAGGGGCGACTCTGCCCGGGGCCAGACCCCATGAGGTGCACAGAATGTTTTTTTGAACATCGGAAGATCCCGATAAGTGACCCAGACCGTCAGGAACTTTTCAAAACGATCAGGAAAAGAATTGAGCGACGTTTCGAATATGTGCGGTGGCTCTATCAGCATGCCGTTGACAGAGTGATTTTTGCATCTGAGGCATTTAAAACCTATTTCACTCGCTTTGTCCCCATTTTAGATGAAAAGACGACTGTCATTCCGAGAGGGTTCGAGTTTGATTTTAAAAAAGAAGAAAAAACCATCCCCAGAGCTGACAAAAAGATTCATTTTGCCTATATCGGCAATCTCATGGTGAGTAAAGGAATCGACGTTGTCTTGAGTGCCTTTGAGATGCTATCACACAGAGACGATTTGATCCTTCATCTCTATGGCGAGGTCGTCGATCACGAATGGATCCCTCACCTAAGGCGGCTTGAAACTCTTTATCCAGAAAAGATTTCTTACCATGGTCCCTATCATAAAGAAGCCCTGCCAGATCTCTATCGACCTATTGACGTCTGCCTCATTCCCTCTTACTTCGATACCTACAACCGAGTTCTCAGGGAAGCCCTTTATCTTGGTACGCCGGTGATTGCTACAGAATTTTTTGGGGCTTTTCTTGTGGAAGATGGGAAAAATGGATTCCGGGTGCCTGTGGGGAATGCCTGTGCGCTGGCGACAAAGATGGCAGAGATCCTCGATTCTCCTTCTCTCCTTGAAATATTATTTGAAGGAGCCGCCAAGACTCAAATACCCACCCTCCGCGAAGAGGTAGACCTGTTGAGTGAGAACTACGATGGTCTCTTCAATCAGCCACTTTCAAAACAAGAGGCGGTCAGGATTGTTTCTCCACGCAGTAAAGACCGAATTCCCACAGAGAAGCAAGTCAAGGTGATTGCATTTTATCTCCCCCAGTTTCACCCCATTCCCGAAAACGATCAGTGGTGGGGAAAAGGTTTCACCGAATGGACAAACGTTGTTAAAGCACGGCCTCTTTTTGATGGCCATTACCAGCCTCATCTTCCAGCTGACCTCGGATTTTATGATTTGCGTTTACCTGAGGTTCGCAAAGCTCAGGCAGAGCTGGCGAGAGAGCATGGTATTTATGGTTTTTGTTATTACCATTATTGGTTTAAGGGAAAACGTTTATTGGAACGTCCATTCGAGGAAGTTTTGAAATCTGGAGAGCCGGATTTCCCCTTCTGCCTTTGTTGGGCTAATGAAAATTGGACAAGAACTTGGGACGGACGAGAAACAGAAATTCTTCAAAAACAGGAGTATAGCGAAGACGATGACTTGGAACACATTCGGTGGCTGGCACGTGCCTTCATGGATAAACGCTATATTCGGATAAATGGTAAACCTCTTATGCTCATCTATAGAGCTAACCATCTCCCAAATCCCTCTCGCACAGCAGAGATATGGAGGAGGGAGGCAAAGAGGCTCGGGATAGGAGAAATTTTTCTCTGCCGCGTAGAAAGTTTTCCTAATGAACATGATGACCCCCGGAATATAGGTTTTGATGCTGCTGTTGAATTCCAGCCGGATTGGACACTCCTCTCGAGTGACCTTCGTGATGAAAGAATTCCTAGCCTATGGGCATTTAGCTATGAAAAATTCGTAAACAGAATGCTTAAAAAAGATAAGCCAAATTACATCAGATTTTCTTGTGTTACTCCATCCTGGGATAACTCAGCCAGAAAACAGGAAAAAGGGATCATTTTTACCGGTTCAACTCCAGAATTATACGAAAAATGGTTATACGAAGTTATCAAAAAGGGGTACAAAGAATGGAGAGATGAGATAATTATTTTTATTAACGCTTGGAATGAATGGGGGGAGGGAAATCATCTCGAACCAGATCAACGGTTTGGCAGGGCGTATCTTGAGGCGACAAGGAGGACTTTATGGCTCTGTGGATCCAATCTCGATTTTGTATCTTCAGATAAACTTTATAATGATTGTCTATTTCTT
>FWPV01010273.1_pt1 | contig 15409 bp, 7 predicted proteins | sample 2228371 | NCBI WGS metagenome assembly FWPV01 (sample SAMEA103939776, study PRJEB20133) | metagenome | reverse complement strand
AAACCGACGTTAAAAATGAAAAGAGACAATCAGAACAAGCTTTTGATTTTTGACTTTGAAACGGGGAAATTCGGGCTTTTCCCATACCTGCTGATAAGATATAAAGTGAAAATTGTGGAATGAGCTAAATCGGGGACACCTTACACTGTCCCCTTTTCTTCTCGGGGGAAAATAGATCAAAACCGGGCAAAAAAGGGGACACCTTACAGTGTCCCCTGTTTTATCTGGTATTGAGCCTGAGCTTGGGCCTGTACTCCACCTCGGCAGCCTCGGCCCCGTAGAATGAGGCGTTTATTGCCCCCAGCGGCAAAATCGCCAGCCCGTGCGTTTTCCCGCTCAGCAGCCGCCTCAGCACGGGCCTTGATATCGTAAGGTAGGTTTTCGCGCCGTCACCTTCGGCCACCGGCCAGTCAATTATCGTTTGCGTGTTGAAAACCTGGTCAAACGGTTTTCTCTGAAGCAGAGCGGCAAGGGTCACGGTCTTCTTTTCCCAGTGCGCATCTCCACCATGTATTTCCACCACCCTTATAAGCCCGAAATCAGGAATGTCGTCAGCCGTTCGCTCCACGGCCCTGGTCGTCAATTCCAGAAGCCCCGTCCCCGCCGCCTCTCTGCCCGCCAGCGCACTCAGGTCCCAGCGCAGGATTGCCAGCCGCGACCCTCCCGCGGTTATCACCTCGCACTTCCCCCCGGCATCGTGTATATACCAGCGGCCGAGATTGATTTCCGGGTTCTCAACATCCACCGTGGCGCTTTCCTTTGCGCTCACCACGTGGCCGAACTTTTCAGGATCAGCCACCGGCGGGTGATAGACCACCGCTTCTCCCTTGTCCGGACCCGCCCTTTTTACGTCAACCACATCTACCTTAATATAATCCACGTCCACCCGGTATTTGGCCAGGCCCCAGTCCATCAGCGCCATCTGGGCGTTAACCCTGTCGCCCGGCCCGGCCTCGAAATCCCTGGTAGTCATGCTGACGGTGTGCCAGTTCTCGTTGTCCGGAATGTCAAATTCCAGAAGATGAGTATGAAAATCGGTCGTCTTCTGGGTGTTCAGGTGAAGATTTATGCGCCGCGGAGCGTGGCTTACCCTGACCCGGGCTTCCACCCGAAGCTCATACCCGGGCTTTTTCAGGAGCGACAGGTCAAGGTTGTCCGATACCTGACGCTTAATCAGGGCCCACCAGACATTTCGCCTGTCGGCGGTGGCATCAATGAATATTGAAGCATAACCCGGGCCGCCCTGCTTGAATTCCATTTTTGCCTGGCCGGCCCCCGAGAAGAAAGTCCAGCCCTTAACGCCCTCCGGGTCAAGCTTGAAGTCAGGTCCGTCAAAATCATCCCGGAACTGAGCCGGCGCCGGCGCGGCAACCATAAAATAAACGCTCAGCGCCACAATCCATAAACCCAGTTTTCTCATGACCATACCTTTAATCTTATCATCTTACCGGCACTCTTCCCATTCCCGGGTTCAATTCCATATTTTATATGCTGTATAAGCCGTATAAAATTTCCAACTGCCCGCCTGGCATATCTGTGGTTTAAATCTGAATCATTAATGTCTAATCCGGAGCTTGTATTAATGCCCTTATATTTTATTGCGCAATAGAACCGCGAAGCTGCCTTCCGATGCCCAGATAATCCTAGATGTGATGTCTAATTTTGAGCTAAAATCTTATTGACACAGACTTTGGTTATTATATATAGGAGAAGGGGGCTTTTTTTAATATATATATTTCTAATTAAGAAAGAGCTAGACGATGAAAAGCGAAACTCTTCTTAGTCATGTCGCTGGAAACTTCTCTGGGCAAGTCGAAAATATCGCCACCGAGTGTCTGGCATTCATTCTGAACAAAAGTCACACAGCAGGGGATGCTTTTCTTGAATATTTTGAATATCCGAAAGAGATAGGATTTGTTTTCGATAAAAAGGGAGTTTCGATAACCCCTCAGGAAGCTGAGCAAAAAGAGGCCAGACCTGACCTTCGGATAAAAAACGCATCTGGAGAGACTTTATTAATTGAGTCAAAGTTCTGGGCGGGGCTGACTGAAGCCCAGCCAGTTAAGTATCTGGAAGAACTTTTAAGGAAGAATCAATCAATGCTTGCTTTTCTCGCACCTAATAAGCGTATTCCTACTCTCTGGCCAGAACTTCTTAGGCGTTGTCAAGAAGCTGGATATAAAATTGAAGAAATTAAAATAAAAAATGATTATCTGACGGCTAAAATTAATAATAAATCGTGGCTTACCGTAACATCATGGAATTCAATCCTCTATTATGTCCTAAGATCTGTAGAAGCGGTCCACGAGATGGACATAGCAGCCGACTTAAAACAGCTAATAGGTTTGTGTGATAGGCAAGACGAGGAAGCCTTTCTGCCTCTTGCGTCTGAAGAGCTAAGCATCAATAATGCTCGAAGGATTCTTCAGTTTAATGAAATAGTTAATCATGTAATAAATCAACTTTTAGATGAGAAATTGATTTCTATTAAAGGCACGAGGGCTACAGCAACTGGAAGCTGGTTTGGTAAATATTTTACATTTTCTAACTTCGGTTGTTTATTATGTTGCAATTTTGAATGCTGGGCAAAATATGCGGAAACGCCCATATGGTTTTTAATTCAGGAAAAGGTCGAAAATGGTTGGCAATATACTCCATCGTTAGGAGAAGCCTTGTCATATCTTTCAATGGAAAACCTCCTCAGATTTTTCAAGGTAAAAACGGGGCAAGAAGAAGCAGCAGCAATTCCCCTCTATATGCCATTTGGAAAGGAAGCAGATGAAGTGATTAATTCTATCATAAAACAGATTAAGGAAATCCTTAGGCGCCTTCCAAAAAAGGCTGTTTAATTCTTGGTCTATTGGAAATCTGATTGTCCTTTTGTTAAGGCGGATAAATTAGAACGCTTTATTTGATGATGAACTGGGATATAAATTTTATTCATTAAACATTTATGTTGCTCTAACAACTTCCAAAATTTAATAATGATTCGGCTAAATTTTTATTTATGAATTTAAAACCTTCTTTTCTGCTCAAATAGCGCCCTAAGTTAAAAGCTTCTAAAATTCTGACTATCACTGAAAAACCACAAGATCCAGGCGTCGCTGTAACAGGGCAATGTTCTTTATAATCTATATTTCTAATGCATTCTTTGGAGAGGCAGGATTTAATTAGGTTTTCAATTTCTGAAATAACGACTCTCTTTTTATTCTTTCTATTATGGGTTTTATCCCAGAACCAGTAATATAAACACACATTGCCGTATTTATCCTTACCAATTCGGTCGAAATAATAGGGATCATTGCTTTCCAACTTATTGAACACGATCTCGTTTCCATCGATTTTTTCTTTTAGTAATTTTTCTAGATTTTTTATCATAAATATTATATATGAAAAACTAAGTTTGAATTCAATTCATAAGTTCTTCTATGCGTGAAAATCATATCAAGTATAAAAGCAGTAAATAGAAGTTACCTGGCTACAAGGCCGATATATGCATATCCTTTTATTCTGATTTGCATAGAGCTGACATTTAGATCGATTTGAAAATATGTTGTTTTGCGATAATTTTCCTCAATTTATCCTTGGATTGATTGTGCTTCCCACTATGTTCTTGACCACAGCAGCAAAATGGTTTTACTATAATTAATGCATGGAAATGGCAGAATGAAAATAATTGATAATATTAGCTTTAAGAGGCAATCGAAATCATGATGCGGATGAGGGGGAAGAATGGAATCTAAAAAAACCAGTTCAGTTCCTTTAGACCTGACATTCATTGTTAATGAACCCGGACAGAAGCTTAAGGATCGGTTCGAACAATTAATAAAGGATTGCAGGTGTTTTGATTGCCTGGTGGCCTATTTTTATGTAAGCGGATTCCATCTTCTTTATAAATCTCTTGAAACAGCCGAAAGAATAAGAATCCTGATGGGTATCGGGACCTCTCCGTTTGGTTATGAACTTATTAAAGCAGCAGAAAATTATCCCAATTATTCATTGAAGTTCTCCCACTTTGAGACCAAACAGGTAATAGAGAAAAAAATAGAAGAAGAGATGTCAGAATCGGAGGACAAACATAGGGTAGAAGATGGAATACAAAAATTTATTGAATGGCTAAAAAATGGAAAGCTTCAAATAAGGGCTTATCCTTCTCAGAATGTTCATTCAAAGCTTTATATAATTACATTTAAGGAAGGTGACCGCGATGTAGGGCGCGTGATAACAGGCTCGAGCAACTTCAGCCAATCGGGTCTTGTCGATAATCTTGAATTTAATGTCGAATTGAAAAGCCGCTCCGATTATGAATTTGCCCTGCAGAAATTTGAACAATTATGGGATGATTCTGTGGATGTAAGTGACAGATATATTCAGGTTATCAACGAGAGAAGCTGGTTGAATCAGAACATCACCCCGTATGAACTTTATTTAAAGTTTTTGTATGAATATTTTAGAGAAGAGCTGAGCAGGACGGACGAATTGTTTACGAAGTACCTGCCTCAGTATTTTAAAAGTTTTGAATATCAGCAGCAGGCGGTTCTTAATGCTAAAAAAATTCTTGAAGAATATGGCGGGGTTTTCATCTCTGATGTCGTAGGGCTTGGCAAGACGTATATTTCGGCTATGCTCGCCAATCAGCTTGATGGCCGGACGATGGTCATTGCCCCACCGGCTCTTCTCGATAATAATAACCCTGGCTCCTGGCCAAATGTTTTTTCCGATTTTCATATCGCAGCTGATTATGTGTCAACCGGAAAGCTCCAGGAGGCTAAAGAACTAGCTTTAAAAAGGGAATATAAAAATATAATAATAGATGAGTCCCACCGGTTCAGGACAGAAACCACCATAAGCTATGAGGGGATAGCGGAAGTTTGCCGCGGGAAAAGGATAATTCTGGTTTCCGCTACACCGTATAATAATTCGCCGCGAGACATCCTGGCACAGATTAAACTCTTCCAGAATCCCCGGAAGAGCACGATACCCGGAGTTGAAAATCTGGAGGAATTCTTTGAACGGCTGGAAAACCACCTGAAAAAGGTTGACCGTCATAGAGACTTTCAGAAATATCTGGAAATATCAAAGGAAAATGCCAGGTTAATAAGGGATAAAGTTTTAAAATACATTATGATAAGAAGAACCAGGTCTGAAATTGAAAAATATTTTCCTCAGGATTTAGAAAAAAATAAGGTGAAATTTCCTGAAGTTAAAGACCCGGTGCCCTGTTTTTATCAACTGAGCGACCAGGAAGATAGAATTTTTATGGAAAGTGTCAGATTAATAACTCAGGAATTTAAGTACGCCCGCTATATGCCGTTGCTTTATTTGAAGAAAGGAATCGATCAGCTGGAAGAGCAAGCCCAGAAAAACATGGGCGGATTTATGAAGGTCCTGCTGGTGAAACGTCTCGAAAGCAGTTTTTATGCCTTCAAAAAGAGTCTTGACAGGTTTATCCATTCTTATGAATTATTCTTGAAAGAATACGAGAAAGGGAATGTTTACATAAGCAAAGATTACATAAATAAAATATTCGAGCTTTTAGATCAGGGAGATGATGAAGAGATTCAGCGACTTATTGATGAAGGGAAAGCCAGGAGATATGACAGCAGCGAATTCAGGCCCTCTTTTAAGGAAGACCTTGAAAATGACCTTGTGATATTAAAAAGATTAAAAAGAATGTGGGATAGCATTGAAAGAGACCCCAAGCTGGAAACCCTCTTAGAAAAATTGTCACAAAATGAAATTTTTAAGAAGAATAAAATAATCATTTTTACCGAATCAAAAGAGACGGCTGAGTATTTAACTGCAAATATAAACAACCACTTCGGGAAAATAGCGCTCCTTTTTCACGGTCAATCTTCAGGGTTAATAAAAGATAAAGTAATAGATAATTTTGATGCCAGAGCCAGAAATAAAAAGGATGAATACCGGATCCTGGTATCGACCGAAGTGCTTTCTGAAGGCGTTAACCTTCACAGGTCCAACATTGTAATTAATTATGATATACCCTGGAATCCAACCAGAATGATGCAGCGGGTCGGCCGGATAAATAGAATAGATACTCCATTCGAGGAAATTTATACCTTTAATTTTTTCCCGACTAAACAGGCAGATTCGGAAATCGAGCTTACAAAGATAGCGAAATCTAAGATTGAAGCCTTTTTAACTCTTCTTGGTGGAGATGCTGCTATTCTCACGGAAGGCGAGCCTGTTTCCTCACACGAATTATTCAACAAGCTGATATCCAGGAAGACCTTAACAGATGAGGACTCAGAAGAGAGCGAGCTTAAATATTTGAAGATCATTGAAGAGGTAAGAGACCGTAACCCTGAACTGTTTGATCGTATAAAAAATCTACCGAAAAAAGCTCGGACAGCAAAGCATTTTGAAAATCTGTCTGATTCAGATGCTCCGCCGGGGGTGCTTGTTACCTTTTTCAGGAAGGGAAAGTTGACGAAGTTTTATCTGGCTTCAAAAAAAGAAAGAAAAGCGAGGGAATTAGATTTTTTGCAGGCTGTTAAAATATTTGAATGTCCGGAAAATGAAGGAAGGGCTAAATTGTCTGCGGAAGATTATTATGAACTGCTTGAAAAAAATAAAGTGGCATTTATCGAAGCGACAAATGAAGAAAAGATAATTTCTAAAAGAAAAAGCGGCAGGGATAGCGAGGCCCAGCTAACAAAAATACTTAGAGCAGTTCTTAAAAATACAAAGGTTCTCACTGAGGATCAAGAAGAATACCTGAGAAACCTTATATCCAGGCTGGATCAGGGGGCAATCCCTAAGTCAACAGTAAAAAGAGCTCTAAAAGAGATCGATAAATTGAAGGACGAGATCCAGAATCCTCTTAAAGTGGTAGCTTTGCTTCAAAAAGAAATACCGCCGGCTTTCCTGAAAAGTCATTACGCGGAGCATTCACCGACATCCCAGGGGAAAAGAGAAGTAATTTTATCGCTTTATCTATCGGAGGCTAAATAATGGATGAAAAGCAGGCCAGAAAAATAATTCGGGAAACATTTGAAAAAGCTTTCGATAGAAGCCGATATGAATACTTTTTGAGAAATCTGTTTAAGCGCGAATTTCGCGATTCTATTATTGTTGATAAGAATGAGTTTCCTGAATCATTAAGGCAGCGATTGAAAAGGTTTGAGATATTAGACAGTTATTCAGATGGAGTTAATAATATTGATTTAATTATAGTTACTTTAGAAAAAGGCAGCTTTTTCGAGAGAGGAAGAGCTACTCAGAGAAACATTATATCCTGGTATCTTAAAAATGCTAATAAAGACGCAGCTCTTGTGGCTTTTGTTGCAGAGGAAGCTGACAGCTGGAGATTCTCACTGGTTAAAACCGATTATCGCTTCCAGAATGATGGTCGGGCAAAGGTAGAACAGGTCTTCACCTCTGCCAGACGATGGTCCTTCTTGGTTGGACCCGGGGAGAAAACCCATACTCCAGAGAGTAGATTCCTGCCGTTAATTATGGATGACCATAGGCTTCCGTCTCTTGAAGATCTTGAAAATGCTTTTAGTGTAGAACCTGTTACCGAGGAATTCTTTGAAGCTTACAAATATGCCCTTGATGAAAAGATAATTAAAGCACTAAAAATATATAAAGCAGACGAAAAAGAAAAAATAGCATTCGCGCAGCAGCTTTTATCAAGAATTCTTTTCATTTACTTTATCCAGAGAAAAGGATGGCTAAAATGGAACGTTGGCCAGCCTGATAAAAACTATTTGGGTAATTTATGGAGAAAATATTGTGAGTATAAAAAGTCAGGCAAACAGAAGGATGTTTTTTATTCTAAATGGCTTTCGAGTCTGTTTTTCGGGGCGTTCAATAATAAAAAACATTTAATCTCTGAAGAATTACCTGCTGAAATAAAAAATTCTTTTAATCTGATGCCTTTTCTTAATGGCGGACTCTTTTCTAAAAACGACCTTGATAAACACGATTTTAACCTTCCTGATAGTGTTTTTGAATGGCTTTTCGAGCCTGATCCTTTTGGAAAAGATCCCAGAAAGGGATTCCTTGAAACTTTTAATTTCACCATAGATGAGTCGTCACCGCTGGATATCGAAGTGGCGGTTGATCCTGAGATGCTTGGCCGGGTTTATGAGTCATTGATCAATGAGGAAGAGCGGGGAGAGGCAGGGATTTTCTATACGCCTCGCGTTGAAATTGATTTTATGTGCAGACTGTCCCTGGTGAATTACCTTCATTCGAGAACAGGAATAGATAAAAATGATTTGATTGATATTTTATTTAACCCTGAATCAATCGATTGTTTTCAAGATAAGGAAAAACTCGGTTCAATAAAGTATCATCTTGACAGAGTAAAGATTGTTGACCCAGCAGTTGGCTCGGCCTCATTCATTGTCGGAATGCTGAATATCCTGGTGGATCTTCATTCCAGGTTGACCAGGAGAATTGAGGGAAGAGATGAGAACCTTTTTGCTCTAAAACATAGAATCATACGCGATAATCTTTATGGAGTCGACGTGAAAGATTGGGCGGTTATGGTGGGGGAGCTGAGGCTCTGGCTTTCACTTATTATTGAGACAGATGAGAAGTATATGGATATATATACCAAACCACTTCTGCCAAACCTTTCGTTTAAGCTTCGCCAGGGAGATTCTCTCGTAGAGGAGCTCGGCGGTGTTTTCGTTAACCTTAGAGGCAATGGCCTGAAAGTAATACCACTTAACATTCAACAAAAAATTCAGGCTCTGATTGATAAAAAGGCCGAATTCTTTTCCGCGCCGGACAGTTCCGATTTAAATAAAAGAAAAGAAATTGAACTTTTTGAGAGATCTTTATTCTCAGAAATTTTGCAATTAAAAATAACGGAGCTTAATCGAAAACTTGGGGCAAGAATTAAAGATTTGTCTGCAATAAAAAACAGAAAAGACCTTTTCGGAAATAAATGTAATGGCCCAGGTAATGAAATAAAAAAACTTGAGCTTGAAGTTGAACTGCTTCAAAAACAAATAGGAAATTATTTGAATGCAATAAAAGCGTTAGAAGGGGAAGGAGAAAAGCCGCTTTTCTTATGGGAGCTTGATTTCGCAGAGATATTTGCAAATAACGGCGGCTTTGATATCGTAATAGGTAATCCGCCATATGTAAGGCAGGAACTTATAGCTCCACCATTAGAAAACGAGAAGTCATTTTCTCCCGATAGATGGAGGGAAATAAAAAGGTTATACAAAGAAAAACTGATCGGGGCAGTTCAGTCTGTATGGGAAAATGTCAATAAGATTGATAGAAAGAGTGATCTCTATGTTTATTTTTACTACCAGGGTCTATCTCTGCTGAATGACGGCGGAATATTTTGTTTTATAAACTCAAACAGCTGGCTTGATGTGGGGTATGGCGCTGGTCTGCAAGAGTTTTTATTAAAAAACATGAACCCCATTTTTATTATAGACAATATTGCAAAACGTTCGTTTAAACAAGCTGATGTAAATACGGTGATAGTTCTTATACAGAAGCCAGAGAAAAAACCAGATGATTTTGTTTTGAAGTTTGTTGCATTTAAAAGAACTTTTGAGGAGGTAATAAGACCTGAAATCTTAAAAGAAGTAGAGATGGCAAGCAAGCCAGTGTTTGATAATCCCAATTATAGAATATTCCCTAAAACAAAAAAGGAACTTCTTGAGGAAGGCGTAGAATATCCCGAAGAAACTGAATTGCAGATGGAGTACCCTGTTGATCAGCTTCCTTATGTCGGCAACAAATGGGGCGGAAAATATCTTAGAGCCCCGGAGATTTATTTTAAGATATTGGAAAAAGGAAAGGATAAATTGGTAAGATTGGGTGATATTGCTGAGATAAGGAGAGGTTTTACAACAGGCGCCAATGAATTTTTCTATCTTAAGCCGGTTGGCAGAACAGTAAAAGAGGTAGCGGAGATAGCGGAGAAAAACCCCGAAGCCTTGATTGAGGTTGAGAATGATGCAGGCTGGCGGGGAGAGATAGAAGCAAAGTTCCTGAAGCCGGTCATTAAAAGTCCAAGAGAACTAAAAACCATAATGGTTCGCTTAGAAGATTTGAATTATCTCGTTCTTATGTGCCATAAAGAAAAGAAGGAATTAAAGGGTAGTAAAGTACTGGAATATATCCGGTGGGGCGAGAAGAAAAGATTTCATCATAGACCAAGCTGTAAAAGTAGAAAAAGATGGTGGTATTTAGGAATAGTAGATTATGAGATTGTATATCCTTCAACACATAATCCTTCTTGGGCTGTTTTTTATAATAATTATAAATTTTCTATTGATAAAGTTTTCTATGGCCTTTCCTTAGATAAAAGCGAAAAGTTATGGGCTTATTTGAATACATCAATTGCATTTTTTCAAGGAGAGTTTTTTGGCTATTCACTTGTTGGCGGTGGTGGCTCTTTTATAACTGTAGAGGATTTAGAAAAATTCTTAATATTGGATTTAAGGTTTTCCATTTATGAAGTTCTAATAGAAAAAGCACTAGAAGTCACAAAAAGAGAGTATAAATATTGGTTCGAAGAATTCGGTTTTGACCCAAATCAATCCATCAGAGATCAGGGGCCGAGACCTCTTCCCGACCGAAAAGCGCTGGATGATATAGTTTTTGATGCACTTGGTCTAACTGAAGAAGAGCGAAAAGAAGTTTACTGGGCAGTAGCTGAGCTTGTAAAAGCAAGATTAGAAAAGGCAAGAAGCGTATGAATAAGAAGCAGAAGTGTGGATGTTTAAAATTTATAAAATAGAAAAAATTTCAGCATTAGGAACTATATGATTTATTAAATTTATTATAGTTGCTTCATGTAAAAAAAATGAGCAAATATAGACCACTTAAAGAATTTTTGGAAAATATAGATTTAAAGATAACTGAATGTATTCTTGCGTTTGATGAAGTTAATAATATTGTAAGTGGCGAATTACCAGCCAGTGCGTATTATAATCGTGCATGGTGGAGTAATCCAAAATCAAAAAATTACCATCCTCATGCTCGATCCTGGTTGATGGCTGGTTTTAAAGTTACTCATGTCGACCTTGAAAAGCAAATGGTTACATTCCGGAGAATAGGGATTGATGAAAGTAATGTTTTAATGAGGAATTCTTACGATGATGTAATCGAATGGGGGCGATCGGCCAATAAAGAAAATCAGAACAGGGCAGAAATAGAACAAAGTGAGGCCCTGCGTTTATTGGAGTCGATGGGATTTGAATTGGCTGGATGCTGGTATTTAGAAGATAACAAACTTGAGTGCAAGCTGGAAAAGTATAAAAACGAGAAAAATCTAATTTATGCTTTTGTTGCAGAAGATCAAGTTAAATACATCGGAAGAACAGAGAGGACTCTTTCGGGCCGAATGAATGGTTATAAAAAGCCAGGACCCACACAGAATACAAATATAAAAATTAACAGAAAAATAATTAAGCTTTTAGAAAAAAATGTCCCGGTAACCATATTTGTGCTTTTACCGGAAGAAAACATTCTTTACAAAGATAGCTTGCAAATAGACTTAGCAGCCGGTCTGGAGGGCCCCCTGATTTCGAAACTAAAGCCGCCCTGGAATGGAAGTTGTAAAGAAGATAACTAATTTGCGGACTTTTTTGTACGCGAGCGGATTTATAATTCCTTGGTTATATTTTTAAAATTATTTCTTTTTCATATTAAATTGAAGCATATAAATAAATATAATTTTAAGAGTCGTTATTTTTATTTTCTTAGCATTTTCTCGGCTTTTTTATAAATATCTTCCCTCTTACCAAAAAGCAATAGTTTTACCATTTTTCTTTGTTTGTCTGTTTGATAAATTAGTCTGAGATTAGCCAAACGATATCTCCATAAATTGGGTTTATCGCCTTTTAACCGCTTTATGGTATCTCCTACATATACATCCGGATTTTTGCTAAGGTTATAAATAGCCTCAAATAATCTTGCTTTTGTTGAATTATCATAGTTTTCTACTTGCTTAAAAAATTCTGAGGTCAATTCTATTAAATAATGTTTTTCAGGGCGGAGAGCTTTCCAATACAGGTTGTTGAATTCATCCAGATAATCGCCTCCAAGCTGGGATAAGGCCAGAAGTAACATATCCACATCTGCTACTCTTTCAACCTGGTATTTTTCACGTATTTCTAAAATATCTTTAATTTCTCTCAGCACATTCAGGTAATTAAGATAATCCTCCACCTCATTCTTACCACGTTCAATTCCAGTTATGTATAACACTGGTGGTGAATATATTCCATAATGTTCCGGATAAACAAACCTAAGAATAATAGATACCAGGGAAATATTCTTGAAGATCCTATTCAGACTCGAGATAACTGGTTTTTCATTCTCCAGGTAGTCTTCATTCAGCCTAATGAATAGCTCGCCTGTATAAACGAGCTTTTTAATTATTTCTTCTGCCGGCGGCCAACTCCAGAATTTTTTGAACGGCCAGATAGATTCGTCTTCCATTGCTTTAAGATCTTCATAACTTATGGGTTTTCCTTCTCTAAGATGAGATAATCTTTTCTCTAAAACATCAATATTTTCTTCTGTTCCAAACTTCTCCCTGAGGGCAAGCTTAAAAAGTGATTTAAATGATGGCTTTTCCATGTCCCCCCTTCTTTACAATTAAATTTTAAATTGCTTCATTTGAAACTACTTTTAAAAGCTTTTTAATGCCGTTTTCTATTCATTCAGCTTTATTTTAAATATTTTGTTTTATATAAAACCTTAGATTATATTTTTAGAGAGAGTGCCAGGCAGTGTCAAGTTTTGTTCGGGATTAAGCCATCATAGTCTCTTCAATTGAAGGCTCAGCTAGCATCCTGAGGCAGCGACCTTTATAACGCATCGGTGATCCTCTACGGCTGGTTGCCATATTTGTGCCTTTGCCAAAAGAAAATATTCTCTACAAAGATAAATTGCCAATAGACTTAGCAGCTGGTCTGGAGGGCCCCCTGATTTCGAAACTAAAGCCGCCCTGGAATGGAAGTTATAAAGATGTTCTCTAATTTATAGACTTTTTTATATAAACGTCCTTCTATAATCGTTCAATTTTATGAGAATTTCATTCTTTATTGTCTTTAATTAATTCTTTAAGCTTCCAAAATAATTTGCCACCTTCTGCAATAAGAATGTTTATTAGTGCTAAAGTGCCATCCTTGGTATCGGGGTTTTCATAAAGAATTCTGACTGCTTCAAACCACTCATCGGTATGAATGAACGATATTCTGATCTTGTCTCTTTTTACTCTCCCCTCGAGTTGATATAAACGAATTATTTCAAGTGTCTCTTTTGGTGCAACTTTTGTCATTTTAACAATGGACTTTGTAAGCCCGTAATCCCAGTTCAGCAATCCTTGGCTTTTCTCCAGGGTTTCTTTTACTCGCTTTACTAACCATAAAGGTTCAAAGATTTCTCTGTCCAGATTTATCCATGTTCCAAATTCAGCAAAGAGAATTGGATTTTCATGCCTTTCTAACATCCATTCCCAGAATTTTATCAGTCTTTCTCTACATGAGAAATCTTTTCTTAAGATTTCATTTATTTGAGCATTGTTTCCGTAAATAAATATCTGTCCGATAATACTAATAAATTTGGATTGCAGTTCAATATTATTCTGCCATATCGCATTAAATAGAGGGTGTTCGAAACCGAATTTTTTGTTGTATATAACAAATGATAAAGCCAGATGAGAGGCAATTCCCTCATCTGGCTTTTTGAAATATCTTCGTTTCGGATCTTTTTCTCGAGTAAGATTAAGCCCCCGCATATATAACTTCTGAAAGTAGTCGTCAAAAAACATTTCCTCGTAAAGATAATTTGCGAGATATCCTTCCCAGGCTGCAAGATATAGATGCCCTTTCTCCTTTTCTTCGGGAAAGATATATGGCAGAAGTTCTTTAATCCAATTTTTATCTCGAAAGTAGAAAAATGGCAGGTAATGTCCGAACATGAACATTAATGCTCGCGTGTTTTCTTTTTTTAGAACTTTTTCATGCAAATTTTTTACATCTTCAGAAATTTTCTCCTTTTCTTTATTTGCGAACTTTTTTCCATCTTGATATACAAATGACACCAATGCCTGAAATGCTCTACCGCGTACTGAATTAATTGCAGTTGTAAAAGGATCGCTGGAGAGATAACTCATATCTTCAGGCGATCGAATGTTTATATCGGCTGACTCTGGCTCTTCATCTTTTGGTTCTGGATCAGGGTGATCAAGTAGATACTCAATAATAATAAATAAACTATCACGATATTTTTTAAAGTCTATAACTAAGTTTAGTTGATGTTCATTAAGCAACTCATAAATTAAATCCGTCATTACTTTATGTACCCCTGTCCAGGTTGAAAGCCATCCATCAAAGTAATTACGTTCTCTTGGTAAGTTATTAAAAGCTTCTTTTTCTCCTGTTTCCCTGATCTTAATGAAGAGGCTGAGCAAACCGTCCCATTCAATTTTTGTTGCCCTTGATCTGTCGCTAAGTATCGCATCCAGTATGCCTTGAAAAAAAGAATATGTATAATGTTCATCTAATACACCTTTTTCAAAAAAAAGATCTGCATTCTTTACATAATCTTGTAACCTTCTAGCAATATCAGCGCTTAATAACTCACCCATCCCTTCAGCATTGACCGGATTAAGGAAGTCCTCATACTGGCTTATATTTCTCAAGGCTTCAGGTGCCCACTCTTTCCTTAGTTTTTGAGAAATTTCTGTAATATTGAATTTGCTAAATTCTTCTAAAGTAATTGGCCCTCGATGTCTTACCCAGCCACCCTTTATCTTGCTAATAGAAGGTTCTGGCTCAAAAGAGAGGTCGCACTTTTTTCCGAATATTTTTTCACAGAATTTGAGCTCATCTTCAGTCAAGTACTCAGAAATACTGGAAAGAATTTGCCAGCCGTCGCGTTTATAGAATTCCTTTTCATTTTCATCTTTAAAATGTATACCAAAGTACTTAAAAACATTCTGCACATATTCGCGCTGGTAATTACTATCAAATGATCCAAAACTCTTTTTTAAGGCTTTTTTATACTCAGTTCCAGATATGATTTCACAGTGATTTTTGCCTCCTTCCATTATTTCAAATAACTTAGAGAAATGTTGTTTGAATTGCTCCTGAAAGGCTTCAGGACATAAACTCATTATAAAAAGACGTAATCGCCATATTAATCTGCTTTCTGGTAAAGTTTCTATATATTTATTGAAAAATTTCTGTACAAATCCTGGCGAGAGGCAGTTTTTTTCGATGGTTCTTTTTGTCAACGCTATAATTGCAGCTAACAATTCCCGGACATTGTCTCGTGTATATAGATCACTTTTTTCACTAAGCTCTAGAGAAAAGAAATCTACGTCATAGAAATGATATATGTCATTTACAGGGAATACTTCTCTTCTTTCAGCCTTTTCGCCTAAAAGTACAAT
>FWPV01010272.1_pt1 | contig 15409 bp, 14 predicted proteins | sample 2228371 | NCBI WGS metagenome assembly FWPV01 (sample SAMEA103939776, study PRJEB20133) | metagenome | reverse complement strand
CGTGTTTCTCTGCTCAGATAATTTGTGTGTTCAGTCACATAGTGGCAAGCGCGAAGTATAGCACACTTGCTCTAGATGCGCTTTTGGCGTCGGGGAGTGGCGAAATCCTGGGCTGGCGGATAATTCTACTGCTTTTTTTGTAAGACAAACGCTAGCGTTTGTCCTACCCCTGGCGTCGTTACTTACCCAATAATTCGGTTTGCCGCGCTAAAATCCTTTGCCTAAAAGCGCAGACGTAGTATAATTCTTTCGCTTTAGACCAGCCCTGGGCTGATGGCTCATTCTGAGTTATCCAAGGAGTTGTGCATTAATCTGTTGACCTTGATGGGTATGTCCGGTTTATGTGCTGCTTCGGGTTGCGTCTAAGGCAAGCCGATTTTTTTTGTTTTCAGTCCCTGATGAAGGGAGGTGAGTAACGTGACTGCTGTGGTTTTGCGTCAAAATGAATCTCAAGAACAACTGCTCAAACGCTTCCGTAAAAAGGTTGTCAAGAGCGGTGTTTTGAGCACGGTCCGCCGCAAGCGCTGGTTTGTTTCCAAGAGTGAACAGCGCCGTGTTGAAGAAAAGAAGGCTATCCGCCGGATTAAGCGCCGCCAGTATAACAAGGGCGAATAATGCCGCGGGCGAATGGAGTAATGCATGGCAAAAGATGATGACAAGATTGTAGTTGAGGGCGTGGTAGTCGAGGCGTTGCCCGGCACGCAGTTCAAAGTGCGGATGGATAACGGGCATGAAATCCTCGCCTATCTTTCTGGCAAGATGCGTAAGTTCTACATCCGCATTTTGCTGGGAGACCGCGTGAAGGTAGAAATGTCGCCATACGACCTGACGCGTGGACGCATCACCTACCGCCAGAAGAAAACCGCTTCTGGTGACATCTTCACTGACGAGTAGCCATTCGCAGGCGTTGTGTTTACAGGGTTGCCCCCAACACATGGGCAGCCCTTTTTATTTTTGGTCAGGCAGTAGCCTGTGCGCCAGCGTTATTGTGAATTTGGCGGGTTGCAGGGCTTTCTTACAAATGGTGAACTGTCATTGCGAGGAGCGGTTTGTGCGCCGAAGCAATCTCTCTGGGCCTCGATCATGCCCGTTCAACGGGAGACTGCTTCGGTGAAGAACGCCTGGCAGTGACATGATTCCGGGCTTCAAGACAGCCTTGGGCGGGTTGAACTGCTGTTTGACATTTACGTTTTTATTCTGTACACTAATCACAGTTACGAATTTACTCCTGGAGGATTTATGTCCGCGCAGTACTTTTTCACAATGCACGCTGGACCAACGCCGGGCAAGGTATTTGATTTGGAAGGGATGGTCATTACGATTGGGCGTGACTCTGGCAACGAGGTTGTCGTCAATGACCCCGAAGTATCGCGCAAGCATGCCCGTCTGACGTTTCAGGGTGGAACCTGGGTGATAGAGGATTTAGGTTCGACCAATGGTACGTTTGTCAACGAATCGCGGTTGAGTGGCCCGCATGCGTTGCGCCTGGGCGACGTGGTGGGACTAGGCGAGAAGATTAAGCTGGTTTACGAGACCAAATCGGCGGATATGAATGCGACGATGGTGGCTGCGCCCCCCACGGCGGCGGCGCCCATTCCATCTCAGCCGGTGTACCAGCAGCCGCCCGTTGCGCCGCCCCCGGCTGGGCAGCCAATGTATGCCGGGCAGGTGCCGGCCAACCCGCCGCCCTATGCCGATGTGCCCCCTGCTGCGCTGCCCGCTAAAAATAATCGCACAGTTCTGATTGCAGTGATTGCAATTATTGCGCTGTGCCTAATTTGTTGCTGCGTGGGTGTGTTGTTTTGGATTGATAGTACCAGTCAGTGGTGTAATTTCTTCCCGTTTTTGTTTGGCAACGCTTGCCCATAGCGTATTACCCTGCATGGCAACAGCGCCGACCGGTTTCAACAGGTTGGCGCTGTATTTTTTTGCGCTTTGGGTAAGTTAGCGCTCTTTTTCGATAATATCCAACATCACGTTGATGTCGTGGAGAATCTGCGCGCAGGTGTCGTAATCTCCGGCGCGCAGGGCGGCATCGGCGTTGAGGAACATGGCTTCTAAACCGGCGTGGATGGCGCTTTGCGGGCGGCGCATGTAATCGGCTACAATGCCGCGCGCGCGCATGGCGTTGACATCGGGCAGCCAGGCGGTCATGAAATGCGCTGAAGGGTCGAGTAATTGCTGGTAACGGCGCACCGTGTCGTAGTAGCGCACGGTCAGGCTTATGTCGCGGGCGTAAACGGGGTCTTGGGGCTGGCTGCGCAGCCAGGCGATGAAGTCGGATTCCAGGGTGTCCAGGTCGGTGCTCAGCCAGCGGCGCAGGGCGGCATCCAGGGCTGCCGAGTCGCTTGGGGCGGGGTCAATGTCGCGGTAAAAGGTGTTGAATCGCTGCCAGCCGTAGGTTTCTACCAGGTATTGCACCAGGGCGGCGGCTTGCAGGTAGCCGACTTCGTGTTGAGAGGGGTAGAAGTTGTCGGTGAGTTGGCGCAAAGGAATGTACCAGCCCAGGTTTAGCAGGGCGGCGGCGCGCGGGGCAATGGGTTCTTCTTTGAAGTGTCCGCCGCTGATGTAGGTGGCCAGCCCTTCGACCAGGATGCTGGGGCGCTCTTTGCTGATGAGTTGGCGGTCGAGAATGTGCACCATTTCGTGTCGGATGACCATTTCGGGTTGGCCGCCGGCGTAGTTGGCGTCCAGGTAGGAGACGAAGATGCTATCGGTGGCGAATCCCCCATGCCCCAGGGTGCGCGGCAGAAAGGTGATGCTGATTCGTTCGCTGAAGGTGGTTTGCATGCGCTCTTCGACGATTTCTGCCTGGGTGTTGGCTTGTTCGGCGAGCAGGGTCAGGTCGCGTTCGGCTTCGGTGTTGGTGATGTAGTAGAGGATGCAGCAATCGGTGGTGTAGGATTGCCACCGGGCGTTGCGTTCGGCTGCGGGTTTTTCGGTTTCGGGCAGCAGGCTAAGGGTGGTTTGCCAGGTGGGCCCGCTGGGGAGGATGGCAAAGTCGAGGGTGTGGGGGCCGTCGGGAAGGCCGGTGGTGTCCCAAATCCACATCAGGGTGGCCTGGGCGCGTTCGCCGACGCCATAGGCGCTGAAGGCGGCCCGGCCAATTTCCTGCTGCTGGTAACGTACCTGAACTTCAAGGGCGTCGGTGGGCAGCGAGTCGGTTGCGTAGATGACCAGGCTGACCTGGTCTCCAACGTAGAGGGGGGAGTCGGGGTGGGTTTCGACAATGAAGCCTGGGTGCGGGGTTGGGCTGGGGGCGGGCGTTGAGGTGCGGGTGGCAGGCGGCAGGATTGGGCCGGGCGCGGGGACGGGCAGGCTAAGGCAGGCAAGCAGGATGAGGGGCAGGATAAAAATGAGGCGGAATGGCTTCATGGGGTGATTATACATGCCCAAACGCAGGTGAAGATGAGAAAGCAGGCTGTGCGTGGGGCGTTGCGCCTGTGGTTTGGGAACAAAATGCAGGCAGGCGGCGTCTTGTGGGGGAGATTACAGAAAAGGAGATGTTTATGAACCGAAAATTGATTTTCCCCATGCTTGTATTGGTGTTGGTACTGGCCCTTAGCGCCTGCGCCCCGGCCGCTGGCAGCGCAGAGCAGGTACGCACGTTGAGCGTGAATGGCGCGGGTACGGTGTCGGTAGCGCCGGATATTGCGTACATCAACATTGGCGTGCATACCGAAAAGGAACTGGCCACCGAGGCTGTGGCTGAGAACAATGCTCAGACCCAAAAGGTGATTGATGCGCTGCGCGCAGCCGGTATTGCGGATAAAGATATTCGTACCAGCAACTTTAGCATTTATGCTTCGCCCCGTTATGGCTTCAATGGTGAGCCGCTGGGGACGTTTTACGCCGTGGATAATACGGTGTATGTCACGGTGCGTAATCTGTCCACGTTGGGTGATACGCTGGATGCCGTGGTGCGCGCTGGGGCAAACAGTGTGAACAGCATTCAGTTTGATGTTGAGGATAAGAGCGGCGCGCTTTCTGAAGCGCGGGCGCTGGCAATGAAAGCAGCCCGCGCCCAGGCCGAAGAGCTGGCCGCAGCCGCTGGCGTGAAATTGGGCGATGTGCAGTCGGTGTCGTATTACGAAAGTTACCCCGGCCCGGTCTATGAGTATGGACGCGGTGGCGGCGGCGCGGCTGACCAGAGCATGGCAGTGCCGATTGCCCCAGGGCAGTATCAGATTGTGGCAAATGTCTCGGTGACGTTTTTCATCAAGTAAAATACCCTTTACGCCAGGCACGCCCCGCTTAGCGGGGCGTGTTTTCGTTTTGGGGCAGGTATAATTCGGCCAGTTTTTTGTGCCTGGAGGTGCTATGCTAAAGGTCGGTTATATCGGTTTGGGGCTGATGGGTAAGTCTATGGCGCGCAACATTCTCAAGGCGGGTTTTCCGCTGGTGGTGCATAATCGCAGCCGGGCGGCGGCGGCCGAACTGGCGGCCGAGGGGGCGCAGGAGGCGTTTTCGGCTGCGGAGGTGGCGGCGCAGGTGGATGTCGTCTTTACCAATTTGCCCGATTCGCCGGATGTGGAGGCGGTTGCGCTTGGCCCCGACGGGGTGATTGAGTCTGCCCGCCCTGGGCTGGTGTTTGTAGATAATTCGACTATCAAGCCCGCTGTGGCGCGCCGTATTGCGGATGAGTTTTCTAAAAAAGGCGCGCAGGCGCTGGATGCGCCCGTGAGCGGCGGCGATATTGGCGCGCGCAATGGCACACTGACGATTATGGTGGGCGGCGATGCGGATGCTCTGGAACGGGTGATGCCCGTGCTTTTGGCCATGGGAAAAACCGTGACGCATGTGGGCGGCCCTGGCGCCGGGCAGGTGGCCAAAGCCGCAAACCAGATTATGGTTGCCGCGCAAATGGTAGCCATGGGCGAATTGCTCATTTTTTCGCAAAAAGCGGGGGTGGACCCGCAAAAGGTGGTGGCGGCCATTAAAGGCGGGGCAGCCCAGTGCTGGACGCTGGATGTGAAGCCCCCGCGCCTTTTTGCGGGTAACCGCACGCCGGGTTTCAAGGCGTATATGCAGGCCAAAGACCTGAATATTGTGTTGGAAACCGCCCGCGAGTATGGCGTGCCCCTGCCTGCCACAGCGGAACATGCCCAATTGTTCAATGCCATGCTGCAAATGGGCATGGCTGATTTGGATAACTCGGCGGTGATTGGCGTGCTGGAGGCGTTGGCCGGGGTAAAATTGGGCGAAGCAATGTAACCAATGGCGCGTTTGGTCATCCAAACTGCTGTAATCTGCCCGTCACCTGCTGGTGGCGGGTTTTTGACGAAAGGAAAAGGATTTTATGGAGATGCTTAAGCGATTTTGGCCGTGGATGCGTGATTATGGGTTGATTACGCTGGGCACATTGGCCCAGGCGGTGGGCTTGCGCCTGTTTTTGGTGCCTGCCAACCTGGCCAGCGGCGGCGTGAGCGGCATTGCGCAGTTGATTAATCACCTTACCAAAACGCCGGCCACCCCCGAAGGGTGGCCGATTGGCGTAATGATTTTTATTGGCAATGTGCCGCTCTTCTTAATCGGCTGGCGCTTTTTGGGTGGACGCCGCTTTGCCATGCGCACGGCCTGGGCGATTGCCACCGTCTCCTTTTTTGCCGATGCCGTTTTATGGCTGCCGTTTTTTCCGCGCACGGGTTTGACTGATGACATTGTGCTTAATTCACTTTACGGCGCGGTGGTAAGCGGTGTGGGGTATGCCCTGGTCTACCGCGGGCAGGGTACTAGCGGCGGCAGCGACATTCTGGCGCGCATTCTCAACTTTTACCGCGGCGTGCCCATGACGCAGAGCTATTTGATGACCGATACGCTGGTTATCCTTTCGGCCGGTTTTGTGTTTGGCTGGAAAGAGGCACTTTACGCCATCATCACGCTGTATGTCAGCGGGCTGGTGGTGGATACCGTCATCGAAGGCGGCAGCACCGTGCGCACCGCGCTGATTGTGACCGCCAAAGGGCGCGAGGTGGCTCAGAGTATTCTGAACGAGATGGAACGCGGCGTGACCATTTTGCCCGGCACGGGCGCTTATACTGGCGCAGCGCGCCCCGTGCTTTATTGCGTGGTGACGCGCAGTGAGATTCCGGTGCTCAAGCAAATCGTACACAACGCTGACCCGCAAGCCTTTATGGTGATTGGCGCAGCCTACGAAGCCCTGGGCGAGGGTTTCAAACCGCTCAGCCGTAAACCGGCCGAAGAGATAGGGGCGTAAAGCCTCCTGGCGCGTGCAGCCTTTGCGGCGATGTGCGTTTAATCTTCGCGCATCCAGCGTCGTACGGCGTCGTGCGGATATTCGTGCGTGCGCATCTCGTCGAGCAGGGCGGCCGGGTCGGTGTGGCAGAACAGCATGCGTCGGTGTTCGGGAAAGATGAAGCCCTCGGCGGCAGCGTGGTCGAGCATGGAGAGGAGCGGCGCGTAATAGCCGTTGACATCCAGCAGCCCGACCGGTTTTTGGTGAAAGCCCAGTTGCGCCCAGGTGAGCGTCTCGAAAAGTTCATCCAGTGTGCCGTACCCGCCTGGCAAGGCCAGGTAGCCATCGCCCAGCGCATACATGCGGGCCTTGCGTTCGTGGATGTTTGGGAGAACGTCCATGCGCGTTAGCCCGGCATGGGCCAGCGCTGGGGTATTCATCCCTTCGGTAATGACCCCAATCACCGCCCCGCCTGCTTCCAGCGCGCCATTGGCCAGGGCGCCCATCAGTCCGGTTTTGCCGCCGCCATATACCAGGGTGATGCCGCGTTGGGCCAGGGTGGCGCCCATGGCGCGCGCTGCCTGCAGATAGTGAGGGGCAATATCATCGGCAGAACCACAGTACACGGTAATAGATTTCATGCTGGAATCGTCCTTTTTTGTAGAAAGATGTGCAGGCGCTTGCTGCGCCCCGCAATTGTATGGGTGCGTTGTACTGCAAATTGGCGCGAGTATAACGCGAAAACAGCGTGCCGTAATGTTACGTCAGTCGGGATAAGGGTCCCAAAGGCTGATTTCGATCCCTGAAGTTGCCCGTACAAAGCCTTCGGGACGGTTCAAAAGGCTTATCCCGAATTCAGGTTAATGTTATGAGTTTCATTAACTTTGTTTGACAAATTCTTGACTTGCTGTTTTACGGGCCTACAATCGGCATTGATAATAGAGGTGGTGATATGGAATACAAAGATTACTACAAAACACTGGGTGTAGCGCGTAATGCGACAGCAGACGAAATTCGCAGCGCCTATCGTAAACTGGCGCTGAAATATCATCCCGACCGCAATCCTGGCAACAAAGCGGCCGAGGAGCAATTCAAAGAAATTAACGAAGCCTACCAGGTGCTTTCAGACCCGCAAAAACGGGCGCGTTATGACCAGTTAGGTGAATCATACAGCCGCTGGCAGCGCACTGGTGCGCCGGGTGGTTTTGATTGGTCGCAGTGGTACACGGGCGGCGGGGCGCAGACAGTTGAAGATTTGTTTGGCAGCATGGGCGGGGCCGATGCGTTCTCAGAGTTTTTCCGCAGCATTTTTGGCGGCATGGGCGAATCGGCCGGGCCATCCTACGCACGCCGCGCGCCGCATTACGAACAACCCGTCGAAATTAGTCTGGAAGAAGCCTACAACGGCACAACCCGCCAGGTGCAAACCGATGCACGCCGTTTCACCGTCCGCATTCCGGCTGGGGTGAAGACCGGCTCGAAGGTGCGTGTGCCAGGCGGCGCGCCTGATGGCAACGACCTGTACCTGAAGGTGCATGTAACGCCCGACCCGCGCTTTACGCGCGAAGGCAACGACCTGATTACATCCGTCTCGGTAGATGCGTTTACTGCCATGCTGGGCGGCGAGGTTGAATTGCACACCATGACCGGCCCCGTCAAACTCAAAATTCCGGCTGGCACGCAGCCGGGGCAGCGTATTCGCCTGGCTGGGCGCGGCATGCCCTCGGTAAAAGACCCGCAGCACAAAGGCGATATGTATGTGCAGGTTCAAGTGACTATTCCAAAGAACCTGACACCGCGTCAGCGCGATTTACTGGAACAGGCCGCTAAGGCAAAATAGGAGGCTCTTATGAACAAAAAACTGGCATTACTTTTAGTTACGATAAGCCTTTTGATAACCACCCTGGCCTGCAAAGCCGTGATACCTGAAACCGCACTGCAGCCCAGCGCCACGCCGGTAGTGATTACCCAGGTTGTCACGGCTCAGCCCGCGCAGCCTGCTGTCGTGCCCAACGTGGTTTCGCAAGAAAATGCTCTGATCAGCCTTTTCGAGCGTGTCAGTCCTGGTGTAGTGTCCATTCGTGTGCGGGGCAGCAACGGCGGCAGCCTGGGGTCGGGATTTGTTTATGACAAAGAGGGGCATATCGTCACCAACCAGCATGTGGTAGATGGCGCTTCCGAGGTTGAAGTGGCCTTCAACAGCGGCTACAAAGCCTACGGTACGGTGATTGGCATAGACAACGACTCTGACCTGGCTGTTATCAAAGTGAATGCCCCGCCCGAAGAGTTACTCCCTCTACCGTTGGGCGATTCCAGCACGCTTAAGGTTGGGCAAACTGTTGTGGCCATTGGCAACCCCTTTGGGCTGCGCAGCACCATGACCATGGGAATCGTCTCGGCTCTGGGGCGCTCGCTGGCTCCCAACCGCACTTCCACCAGCGGCGCTGCCTTTAGCGCTGGGGACATCATTCAGACTGATGCGGCCATTAACCCCGGCAATTCTGGCGGCCCACTCTTCAACCTGAATGGCGAAGTGATTGGCGTCAACCGCGCCATTCGTACCGATGCCTTCAACAGCCAGGGCGAGCCGGTCAATTCGGGCATTGGCTTTTCTATCTCGTCCAACATGGTCAAGCGCGTGGTGCCTGCGCTCATCAAAGATGGTAAGTACGTGTATCCTTTTATGGGTATCTCCTCCATTGACGACCTTTCGCTGCGCGAGGTAGAAGCCCTGGGATTAACCGAATACACCGGCGCTTATGTCACCAGTGTAGTACCTGGCGGCCCAGCCGAAAAAGCCGGTGTGCGCGCTGGCGACACCCCCAGCAGCATTACCGGCTTGAACAAAGGCGGTGACCTGATTGTGGCCATGGACGGCTACCCGGTTAAGTCCTTTGATGATTTGCTCGCCTACCTGGTGACCAATAAATCGCCTGGCGATACGCTGGTCTTGACGGTGGTGCGCGACGGTCAGCGCATTGACCTGACCCTCACGCTGGCGGCCCGCCCCTAGCGCCAAATTTTCTCTGGCAAAACGCCCTGCTTGCCGGTTGGGCAAACAGGGCGTTTCTGCACAGATGCAAACAACGCAGCATTTTTTCGTCTTTTCTCTGCGCACTCTGCGGTAAGAAAAATCCTTATCTCAAGTTCACGTTAGTACTTACACGCCGTCTCCAGGGTTCGGGACGTTTTTTCTAATTGCCGATAAAGTCGAATGTAAAACCGGTCTCACGACGCGAGACCGGTTTTACATTCAGAGAGGAGAAGAAGTTTTGCTTACTTGGGGAGTAAGACCGTATCAATGACGTGGATGACGCCGTTGTAGGTCTCGATGTCGGTGATGATGACCTGGATGTTGCCATTCAGGAAGACCTTGCCGCCAGAGACAGTCACCTTGAAGGTCTGCCCTTCGAGCGCGGTAACAACATCTTTGCCGTTCAGACCGACCACATCCGCAGCCATTACCTTGCCAGGCACGACATGGTAGAGCAGGATATTGATGAGGGTCTGCTTGTTCTCAGGCTTGAGAAGTTCTTCGATTGTGCCGGCGGGCAGTTTGGCGAAGGCATCATCGGTCGGGGCGAAGACGGTGAAAGGACCTTCACCCTGCAGGGTTTCGACCAGGTCGGCAGCGGTCACGGCAGCCACCAGGGTGGTGAAGCGGCCATCGGCTACGGCAGTTTCGACGATATCTTTCTGCGGGATGATGACCGTGTCGATGACATGGATCACGCCATTGTAGGTCTCGATGTCAGTGATGATGACTTCGGCGTTGTCAATGAACACCTTGCCGTCCTGAAGTTTCACGGTGAAGCCCTTGCCATTCACGGTAGTCACGCGCTGACCATCCAGCCCAACCACATCGGCGGCCATGACTTTACCGGGCACCACATGGTAGGTCAGGATGCTGGTCAGAGTCGGGAGGTCAGCCAGCAGTGCTTCCACAGTGCCGGCGGGCAGCTTAGCGAAAGCGTCATCGGTGGGAGCAAAGACGGTGAAGGGGCCCTCACCTTTGAGCGTATCCACCAGTCCGGCGGCTTGTACAGCGGCCAGCAGCGTGGTGAAGCGGCCATCGGCGGCAGCGGTTTCGATGATGTCGTTCTGCGGGATGATGACGCTATCAATGACGTGGATGACGCCATTCGCGGTCTCAATATCGGTGATGATCACTTCCGCATTGTCAACAAAGACCTTGCCGTCCTGAAGTTTCACGGTGAAGCCCTTGCCATTCACGGTGGCCACGCGCTGACCATCCAGCCCAACCACATCGGCGGCCATCACCTTGCCAGCCACCACATGGTAAGTCAGAATGCTGGTCAGAGTCGGGAGGTCAGCCAGCAAGGCCTCCACAGTGCCGGCGGGCAGTTTGGCGAAAGCGTCATCGGTGGGAGCAAAGACGGTGAAGGGGCCCTCACCTTTGAGCGTATCCACCAGGCCGGCGGCTTGTAGAGCGGCCGCCAGTGTGGTGAAGCGCCCATCGGCTATGGCTGTGTCGACAATATCAAGCGGTTCAGGGGTAGGGGTGGGGGCGGGGGTGGGCGCCTGGGTAGGTTCTGGCATGAGGGTCGGCGTTGCTGCCGGGGCGCAGGCTGCCAGGATGAGGGCTAACGCGGTTGCCAGTAAAGCGAGTTGGGTTTTCATAGTGATTTTCTCCTTGGTTTAGTCAACTAATCGAGTTTAACTTTTGTCCAACTTACAGGCGTAGATTATATCCGTTCGGGCTAAAACAGCCATGTTTCTGGACAAAACTCTTACAATAAACTAATATTTGTCAATATTTTGTCTATTTTTGTCTGGTTGCCCTTACGCTTGCTTTGTGGTTAAATCAAACCAGAATCAGGAAACTTCATGGACGCCAAAACCCTTACCGTACTCGAATACCCCAAAGTGCTCGACCGCCTGGCTTCGCATTGCGACTTCAGCGCCTCGGCCGAACTGGCCCGCGCCCTCGAACCGACCACCTCCTACGACCTGGCCCGCATGCGTCAACAGGAAACCAGCGAGGCGCGTCACCTGCTTTCCGTGCACGATCTGACCATCGGCGGCGCGCGCGATATTCGCCCACAGGTCGAACTGGCCGCGCGCGGCGGCACGCTCGACCCCGCCGACCTGCTGGATGTCAAAGCCACCCTCATCGCCTGCCGCGAACTCAAAAAAAGCCTGGAACGCCAGTCCGAACACGCCCCGCGCCTGGCCGAAATGGCCCTGGGCTTGCCCGACCCGCGCGGCGTGGTAGATGCCATCTCGCAGGTGCTCTCCGACCGCGGCGACGTGCTCGACTCCGCTTCGCCAAAACTGGCCAGCATCCGCAAAGAGATGAAAATTGCCCACGAGCGCCTGATGACCCGCCTGCAGCGCTACCTTTCCGAGGGCAACACCGCCGCCATGCTGCAAGATGCCATCATTACCCAGCGCGATGGGCGTTACGTCATCCCCCTGCGGGCCGAGTTCAAAGGGCGCATCAAAGCCATTGTGCACGACCAGTCGGCTTCCGGCGCGACGCTCTTTGTCGAGCCCCTGGCTGTTGTTGAACTGAACAACGCCTACCGCGAACTGCAACTGGCCGAGCGCAACGAAATCCTGCGCATCCTCTCCGAAGTATCTGCTCTGGTGGGGGCGGCCGCAGTCGAGATAAAGCACGGCATCGAAAATTTAGCCGAAATTGACCTGGCCTTTGCTAAAGCCAAATACGCCGATTCCCTGCGCGCCAGCGAGCCTATCCTCAAACCCTACGGACCCAAAAAACTGCCCGAAGATAAAAACCCGCGCGTCACAATCAAACTGCGCCAGGCCCGCCATCCCTTGCTCGACCCCGCCACAGTGGTGCCCATAGACGTCGAACTGGCCCCAAAAACCTATGCAGTAGTCATCACCGGCCCCAACACAGGCGGCAAGACCGTTTCGCTAAAAACGGTTGGGCTTATGGTGGCCATGGCCCAAAAGTGACTGCACATTCCGGCCCAAAGCGGTTCCGAACTTTCCATGTTCGAGTCCATCTACGCCGATATTGGCGACGAACAATCCATCGAGCAGTCACTCAGCACCTTTAGCGGGCACATCACCAACATCATCCGCATCCTCAAAAAAGCCGATCATCGCAGCCTGGTCATCTTCGACGAACTGGGCGCCGGCACCGACCCGCAAGAAGGCGCTGCCATTGCGCGCGCCATCTTGCAGCACCTGCTGGAGCGCGGCGTCACCGCTTTCATCGCCACCCACTACCCGGAGTTGAAAACCTTTGCCCACAGCACGCCCGGCGTGGTCAACGCCTCGCTGGAATTCGACGTGCAGACGCTGCGCCCCACCTACAAGTTGACTATCGGCCTGCCCGGCCGCTCTAACGCCCTGGCCATTGCTGCCCGGCTCGGACTACCCGAATCCATCATCGCCGCAGCCCGGGCCGAAATCAACCCCCTCGACCTGCGCGCCGATAAACTGCTGGACGACATCCGCAAAGAGCGCAACCGTACCGCCCGCGAACGCGAAAAAACCGAAAAAGCCCGCGCCCAAACCGAAGAACTGAACCGCCAACTGGAAAAGCGCCTGGCGCAAATAGAAGACGAACGCCGCGAAATTTTAGCCCGCGCCCGCGCCGAAGCCGAACTGGAAGTCGCCATTCTCAAGCGCAACATCGAAAACCTCAAGGCGCAGCTAAAAAAAGCCCGCCAACCGCTTGATGCGCTCAAGAAGGTAGAAGAAAAAGCCGACGCCATCGAAGAAAAAATGGTGCAGGCTGTGGAACGTCGCCAGAGCGAGCAAGACCGTCCGCAAGCGGCGGGCGCGCGCCCCTGGGCGTTGGGTGAGCGGGTTGTTCTGCGCACCATCGGCGCCCAGGGCGTCATCACCGCCCTGGGCCAAAACGATGCCGAAGTGCAGGTTGGCGCGCTGCGCATTCGCGCCCGCCTGGGCGACCTGGCCCGCCCCAGCGATGTTGAACCGCCCAGCCCACCGCCCCCGCAAAGCGCCCGCAAACGCCGCATCAAGCAGGCCGTTGCCAACCTGGATTCTGCCGGGGGAACGCGCATCTCGGCCATTGCCCCCCCCGGCATGGAACTGGACCTGCGCGGACAGGCCAGCGAAGACGCCCTATCCATGCTGGACGATTACCTAGACCGCGCCTACCTGAGCGGCATGCCCTATGTGCGCATTATTCACGGCAAGGGTACGGGCAAACTGCGTCAGGTAGTGCGCGAGGCCCTCAAAGCGCACCCGCACGTTGCTGCTTTTGAAGAAGGCCTACCTAACGAAGGCGGCGATGGCGTCACTGTGGCAAAAATTGTAAAGGACTGAAACCCGCAAAATCCCCAAAATCGGACATTTTTGTTCCGAAATTTACGGGTAAACTTAAACCGTTCTGAAGGTTTCTGAAAATCATCCCCCCCCCTCTCCCTTTGAGACGTGCTCCACAAACACATAAGGGATTGGGGTGAGGGTTGAATAGTGACATCGCAAATCCAAAGGAGCGAACGACCATGACTCTGGACGATGCAATCGCGCAAATTGAAGGGATCATCAAAGGCGTAAGCGGAGACGCCCAGATCAAAACCGTCAAAATGTCGGACGAAGAAGCCCGCCTTACCGTGCTGGCCCCCGCCGCCGACATAGCCGCCATCAAAGACGCCACCTTCAAGCCCACCATTGACCTGCTCAACGCCGAAGGCTTCGACATCCAGGTCCAGGTATACGACCGCGACGCCCCCCCGCTAAAAGGCTAGCCAGGTGTAGACATGCTTGCATAAAAGGCTCTCCGTGCAGGGGGGCTTTTTCATATCCTTGCCGCAAATTTCTGTGCTAAACTCTCCACCATGGAAACACTCTCCTCCGCAATTGACCCCAACGCGCCCGAATTTCAACGTAACGCCGCCCATCACCGCGCCCTGGCCCAGGAACTTCAACAACGCCTCAGCCTGGTGCGCCAGGGCGGCGGCGAGAAATACCGCCGCAGGCATGAAGAACAGGGCAAATTGTTCGTGCGCGAACGCATCGAACGCCTGCTCGATCCCGGCGCGCCCTTTTTAGAACTTTCGGCCCTGGCCGCCTGGGGCATGTACGATGGCAGCGCGCACGGCGCGGGCCTCGTCACCGGCATTGGGCGCGTCAGCGGGCGCGAGGTGATGATTGTCGCCAACGACGCCACCGTCAAAGGCGGCTCGTACTACCCCATGACGGTCAAAAAGCACCTGCGCGCCCAGCAAATTGCCGAAGAAAACCACCTGCCCTGCCTCTACCTGGTCGATTCTGGCGGGGCCTTTTTGCCCATGCAGGATGAAGTCTTCCCCGACTCCAATCACTTTGGGCGCATTTTCTACAACCAGGCCCGCATGAGCGCCAAAGGCATTCCACAAATTGCCGCAGTCATGGGCAGTTGCACGGCCGGTGGGGCCTATGTGCCCGCCATGAGCGATGAAGCCATCATTGTCAAAGGCACAGGCACCATCTTTCTGGGCGGCCCGCCGTTAGTGAAAGCCGCCACCGGTGAAGATGTCAGCGCCGAAGACCTGGGCGGCGCCGACGTGCACACCCGCAAAAGCGGCGTGGCCGATCACTTTGCCGAAGACGACGACCACGCCATCGAAATTTTGCGAAGCATCGTCGAGACACTTCCGCTGAAACGAGAAAGCGCCCGCCCATCTCCCTACTTCCCACCTGCCAAACCCGAAGAACCGCTCTACCCCGCCGAAGAAATCTACGGCATTTTACCCACCACCTTCCGCGAGACCTACGACGTGCGCGAAATCATCGCCCGCCTGGTAGATGGCAGCAAATTCCGCGAATTCAAGGCCCGTTACGGCACAACCATCGTTTGTGGGTTTGCGCGCATTTGGGGCTACCCGGTCGGCATCATCGCCAACAACGGCGTGCTGTTCAGCGAATCGGCCCTCAAAGCCGCGCACTTCATCGAGCTATGCGACCAGCGCGGCATCCCACTCGTCTTCCTCCAAAACATCACCGGCTTCATGGTAGGGCGCGACTACGAAAACAGCGGCATCGCCCGCGATGGCGCCAAAATGGTACACGCCGTGGCCAACACCCGCGTCCCCAAACTCACCGTCATCATTGGCGGCTCGTTTGGCGCGGGCAACTACGCCATGGCCGGGCGCGGCTACAACCCCCGCTTTTTATGGATGTGGCCCAACGCGCGCATCTCCGTTATGGGCGGCGAGCAGGCCGCCAACGTGCTGCTCACCATCAAACAAGACCAGCTGGCCCGCG
>FWPV01010269.1_pt1 | contig 15415 bp, 18 predicted proteins | sample 2228371 | NCBI WGS metagenome assembly FWPV01 (sample SAMEA103939776, study PRJEB20133) | metagenome | reverse complement strand
TGTAACGTTTTTTCATTTTGAGATCTCCATTGGTTCCATTTTATTGGAAATCTCATCAATGTCATGGTCTTAAATTTGGGGGAGAGGTCAAATCCTATGTCAAAAGACAATGAAGATAAAAGTATTGCTCAATTAGATAATTACATTCCTTCTTCATTTAATCCTAAGATTTAAGCGCAATAATTTTAACGTGTAAAATGGGTCAAGGGGTTGGTGCGGCCCGCAGCCGTTTACGGCGAGGACTCGGCCCCTTGACGCATTTGTAACGTGCAATAGCCTTATCCTCGTGGTGCATGCAAGGCAAAGCCGCCGCCATGCTCCCGAGGATCAAACACGGCTGTTTGCGGGGTAGTCCAGAAGGGGCAGAGCCCATTCTGGGTCAACTGAAGCGTAGCGAAAGGCGACAGATCAATCTAGTTTTCTCGCCTTTTGGCGAGGCATTATGCGACAGGTACTGTCGCTTTCTTTAACTGATTATATATAACTGACTGACATTTAATGTTCGACACTTAATATAGTTATTAACAGACACTTAAATTTTGTGTAGGAAATAGAACGTTTGAAAGCAAGCAGCGGTTCTGGATAAAGATAAAATTTCACAGTAATTCCTAAGTAGGATTTTCTTACAGAACAGTCTAAAACGACATATGAACGATTAATTTGAATATCAGATAGGCATTTGTGGCTGGAGTACAAAAGAGGGTTATGCCTCCTTAGAGGCCTCTTCGTAACACTGTTCCCTGGTCCAACTCGGGTTCGCTTGTTTGAACTCTGCTGCTCGTAACATTTTCTGCAGTTGAATCTTAGGATGTGTAGGCGGAGGGTCATTCGCACTTGGGCGCGTAGCTAACTCCGTCGGAGTCTTATTACCTAGCGCAGCATTAAACAGACCGAATCGAGCTTTGCCGGTTTGAGTTTGAGGCTTACTGTATCCTTGTTGCTCCCAGCTCTTTTCTTTTCGCTTTAATCGCTTACTGGCTTTATCACGCTCCAGCTTCAACATCGTGGCCAAACCAAACACACCAAACAAATGCTTTGAAACAGCTTTAACAGCAGCAAGCCCGCGCCAGGAACCATCAGCTTTCTTTTCTCTAGGTTGTGACACAGTGACAAGCCCTGCAGCCTTTAAATCCTGCAAGGCCCGCTCGATTCGCTTTTGATTCATACCTGCATGCTTAGCAATCACATCAACGGTAAGATTCACAAAGCCGTTTTTAGTTGGAATACCGACACGCAGGCTTGCAACGTCAGTGAACTTGAGTAATGACGATAATAAACAAATACAGGCCTCTCGGCGTTCGCTACGCTGCTGCCTTTCACTGCCATTTGCCCGATCTAATGAGGGAATAACTTTCCTGGGGCGATAGTAGTAATCCTTCAAGCGCTCCATACACAAAGTCAGAACACGAGGTATACCACCCTTCCCTTTCTTTGCTGCGCTTTCAAGCGTCAAACGAGGGCTTGCCGGATCATGGCCACAAAAGTTGCCTCCGATATTCTCCCTGTACATATAGGCACGTGATGCCAAAATATTCCCCTAAATGCAATTAGGGAAACCATGCGCGACGAAAAGCGCCATTTTGACAATGCAAAACCTCAATTTCTCAATGAAATAAGGGGGTTTTGCTTCAAAAAGTGGGGGGTTTGTGTTGCGACGACAAGTGTTCTGTCGTATATTTACGGCAACACAAAGGCGCCCAATAGGTTTCCAAGTCTATTAGTTGTCTGTGTTGATTGAATGCTTTCGTGATGGCCAAATCTTTGGGCATTCAACCGTTTTTCGAGCCCGACCTTGTGTCGGGCTTTGTCTTTTTTAATCGAACCGAATAATTACTTCTTTGAATCCGATTTCCTTCGCGTCTTGCAAAGCACCGTGCAGGCGTTTGTAGATCTTGGGCTCGTCATCTCTGGCTTTGGTTATTTGCTCTTGGTTGCCACTAGCCTTATCAAATACCATGATCCAACGATCTTGCTCCATAGGCGCTGACTGTACTTTTGCGTTAAGCAATAAACCTTCGTCAAACAGAGTTTTTAAAAGTCTAATTTCCACGCCAAGCCCTATGCTAATAGTTTTATATACCATGACGAAATTACACTATGATCACACTAAGGATCAATACCGATCTGTAAAAAATATCTTTACTACAAAAAGCGGTACTAAAAAAGTACCAAATTGAGCCTTGAATAGTAAGTACCAATACGGTATAAAAGTGGTACTAATTAAACGTCAAAAAAACACTAAACCAGTACAGGAACAGTACCAATGATCGTACTTATCGGCAGTCAGAAAGGCGGTTGTGGAAAATCTACGACAGCAGTTAATATTTGCGCTTTTTTAGCAAAAAATGGCCATGACGTTGTACTGGTTGATGCAGATCGCCAGTGCACAGCAGCAAATTGGGCAATGGATCGGTCAGGAAATAAGAGCTTACCAGTCGTTCATTGCGTCCAAAAATACGACAATGTTCGTGAAACATTACTCGATTTAGACAAGCGTTATGAATATGTAGTGGTTGATGCCGCAGGCCGGGATAGCCGTGAACTACGCACCGGCATGACGGCAGCTTCTTTATTACTAGTTCCCTTCCGGCCTTCACAACCAGATTTAGACACTTTACCTAATCTGCAAGAAATCATAACTCAGGCTAAAGACCTAAATCCTGAGTTAAAGGTATATGGCTTAATCACGATGGCCCCAACCAATCCAGTGATTCATGAAACTGAAGAAGCACGCGAGTACCTGCAGGATTACCCTGAAATTAAATTACTGGATACCATTCTACGTGACCGGAAAATCTACCGCGATGCCATGAGTGATGGCATGGGTGTTGTAGAAATGGGCAACCAAAAAGCCACTGAAGAAATCGAATCATTAATGAAGGAGATTTTCTGATGGTTAAGCGCAGAGAACCCCAAGCAACAGCAGCTCGACGTGAACCTACTGCAGAGCAAATAGAAGCTTTTGCAGCAGCTGCAGATGGTGGCTCAGTAAAAACCACTTCATTCGCAGCATCAAAACCAGCTCTCGATCCAAACGCGAACCGAGATTACAAAGCCATTCGAGTACCTTTTAACGAGTTTGAATTTTCCAAACTGGAAGAACTGGCTTCGTTGACCGGCAGGACAAAGCTCAACCTGATCCGTTGGGCAATGCTGAAACTGGCTGAAGAAGTGCAAAAAGAGCACCAAAAAGGTACCAAATAGGTACCAAAATGGTGCCCAAACAACACCAAAAATACAGTCACGTCTCCCGCACTTTGGCCTCGAAATCCCCAAAAGGTGGCAGGCATAACAATGTGATCTTATTGATTCGAAAACATGTAAAGAAATCATTGTTAGAGGGTCCAACGGGATTCTGATTTTTTTTCACAAAAAGTAATTTAAAGTATTGATATTATTAAATATACAAATTGATTTAACCCATCTTTTTACGAGGCGATTCAAATATCCAATTCTTCTCTAAATTTACCGTTCCAAGCGCATATAGCCGGAAACTTAGTGTACTTACCGTGACAGTTGTCCTTTGGTGCAAGGAACGAAATCAAGATATATTCCAATGAATACGGATGGCGCCAGATCCAGAAGTAAAGCCGGTCATTGCACTCCCCTTTACCGATGAATCGATGGCATCGTACTCTCAAATCACTTGAGGCACCTACGTACAGGACCTGTTTATCCCGGATCACTGCATAGCAACCCGGTCTTGTCGGCAATGATTCCATTTCGGCACGATCATTCACGTTGGCGCTATTCTTTTGGCTCGGGTGAATACGTCTAAACATATCTCGGGAAATGTTTTGTGGTGTTGGAGACTGGGATTTCAGCTGGGTCGTTTTAAAGTGTGTCCATTTACTGTTGGGTGTAAGTCATAGTTGCACGGAGCCAAAATTATTTCATCATGAAATATAAGCCCGCCGACTCCGTGTTGCTGCCGCCACCACTGCGGCATATTATTCACTCGGTGTCTTGGCTTCATACTTACTTTGAACTTGCGGTTTCTAAAACAACATCGCAGTAGCCTACGCCCTCTACTGTTATGGAGGCTGATTGCTTTTCAAAAGCCATTGTGGCGCTCATGAGCGCCCGTCCTAAACCATCAATGATTTCCTCCGGCGATAGCTCCATGGCTTCACATTTCTCGATGATGGCGTCCATGAGTTCTTGTGACTGTTCATCCGTCAGGGCCATAAATACAACTCCAAGGTAATAATAATCAGGATGCAGGTGCTACTAAACTGCGTGAAAACTGCTGCCACAGTTGCTGCTGAGTGGCCAAGGTCGCGGTTAATGCGGCCTTTTCCTGCAACCAGGTTGTTTCCTGTGTTTTCACGCTCAAAACATGGGCCTGCAATTGCTGTACATCGTGGCATTTCTTATCAAATGCCTTTTGCAGCTCAGCATACAGTGTATCCCGATGCTCCAGTTGACGCTCTAATTGGCGGCGTTCGATCTGAAGACTACCCAGCTGCTCTTTTAACTGCGCGGAGGTAGTCTCTACATGCTGCAGCGTGGCTGTTAATTGTTGTATCTGCGCCTGCAGAGTGCTGGCTTCCTGCTGCTTCACCATCACAGTTTGTTGCGCCAGGCGAAGATCCGCCTGCACTTGCTGGATCTGGTGTTCATGGCGCTGTACGTCCTGCTCACGCTGCGTTTGAACTGAAGTACGGTAATGCTCCAGTGCTTGTCTGGCATGCTGATGTTTGTCCTCAAGAGAGCTAATGTGCTGATCTTTGGTGGCGAGCAGGCTTTTCAGATGGGCATTTTCACCGGAGAGTTCCGCCATGGTAAGTGCATCTTGCTGCCTCGCTTCCTGTAGCTTTTTATTGCTGTCCTCAGATGATAAGAGCTTGCGTTGCAAGTCGTCGGTTTGCGCCGTCAAATCCTGGATCTGTGTGCGCAGGTTGTCAGCCAGCTGTTGCCAATTCGCTTGGGCAGTTTTATGCATGGCCTCTGCTTGTTCCACTTTGGCCAAGGCCTCTTCTTGCAGTCGTCTGGCCAATTGCAGCACCGTCGTCTTGATCGTCTCCGTCAGAAGCTGTTCATCCTGCAACAAGGTCGAGTCGTCATTCTCCAACTCCCGGAGCCAGCGCTGTATGGTTGACCGGGAACCGGTATTGCCCAGCTCAATACGCAACGAATCCAACGTAACCGACTGACCTTCGTCTATCAGCCGTTGTCTGGCGTCTTTTACATCGTCTTTGGTGATCCCGGTTCTGGCCATGATTAACTCCATTTCGTACTAATACGTAATATGTATATACATACTAAATCAAAAATAAAAATAGTCAAAATTTCATCATTTATAACAAGCAATAATTATTGATTATTACTTGTTAGGCTGTAAGCCGCGTCAACTGTAGGCCTACGCCATACGTATTTTTCGGACTCCGTACAGAACCCCTTGCGAAGCATCGGAGCGAACCCGTATAGTGAGCGTACAAAAAACAATCAGCGGTACTGTATGGGGGACAACTTACGCTGTGAACACCATTGATCAGTATCTGCAGGCCGCGACACGGGATAACACCCGACGCAGTTATCAAGCGGCGGTTGAACATTTTGAAACTCAGTTTGGGGGGTTACTGCCGACAACCAGCGCAGAGATCTGCCGCTACCTGGCCCACTACGCACCTTCGTTAACTTTCAACACACTCAAGCAGCGACTGTCCGGCTTATCCGCCTGGCACCGTGAGCAAGGCTTTGTCGATCCGACCAAAGCGCCGATGGTGAAAAAGGTGCTCAAAGGGATCCGTGAATTGCATCCCGTCCGGGAAAAACAAGCCAAACCTCTGCAACTGGAGGCGCTGGCGCAAATCGTCCGGAGTCTAGATCAGCGCGAAGCCATGGCAATTGAAGATAATAAGCAACCGGAGCTGCTGCCGGGACCGGGCCTTTATTCTGGTCGGATTCTGGCGTGGTTTTCGGGGCGATGAACTGTGCCGGATGGAAGTGGAGCATCTTCTGCTAGTCAGAGGGGAAGGACTGCAGATTTATCTGCGACGAAGCAAAACAGACCGCGCCAACCGAGGGGAAGTCTATCGATTACCGGCCTTAGCTCAGCTGTGTCCTGTGCAGGCACTGGAGCGTTATCTGGCGGTCGCCGGACTGACCGAGGGTGCGTATTCTGATTTATCTGAACACCTATTCTGGTGATTGTGAACACAAGTTTTTTCCCGCGTTGGGCTCAGCTCCTTTTTAGCTCAGGTGTTCATTTTCAGTCAATTCACTTTTGTCTTTTCGCATCGATTCTCCCTTTAATTTCAATCGGTGGGCGTTGTGCATCAGTCGGTCCAGGATGGCATCGGCCAGCGTGTTATCTCCAATCGCCTGATACCATTCTTCTGTTGGCAACTGACTGACCATGATGGTGGATGCGTGTTGGTGCCGGTCGTCCATGATTTCCATCAGATCGTTGCGCTGCGCTGCCTTAAGTGGTTCCAGTCCCCAGTCGTCCAGGATTAGAACGTCATATTTAGCAATGTGTTTTAGGGCTTTGCTGTAGCTGCCGTCTGCTTTCTGTTGGTTTAGTTCCAGCAGTAAACGTGACAGTCTGTAGTACTTTGCACTGTGGCCTTTTAGGATAGCGCTGTGGGCTAAGGCGCACGCCAGATAGGTTTTACCACTGCCACAGGGGCCTGTGATCAGGATGTTTTGTTGTTTGTTCACCCAGCCACTGCTGAGTAAACCGCTCATCACCGATTGGCTAAGTCCTCGCGGGTGCTCGTAGTTGATGTCACGGCCATTGGCCTGCACTTTGAGTGTAGCGCTGGTCAGTAACCGTTGTTGTTTACGGTTATCCCGGCTTTGATGCTCGTGGTCTATCAGCAACTGCAGCCGTTCTTCGAACGACAGCGCCTGATAGGTGCCGGGCTGTTCCAGTTGCTGCAGCAAGGCCTGCGCCATGCCTGTCAGTTTCAGTTGTCGTAATACGGTGATGTTGTGTTGGTTCATAACGGTCTCTCTTAATGGAAGCTTTGGGGGCCACGGATGTTTTCATGGTGTTGGGGTAATGCAGGCAATTTCTCGTCTTCGGTGACGACGGTATCCAGATTGCTGCACAGGATGGCTTTGATATTTTTCAGGCGATTGAGTTGATGGGTGTTGGCAATCGCACAGGCCTGATTTAACCGCTCTGGTGGATATTGACGAGTCAGGTTGAGTAATCCAAGACAGACCCGGTAGCCTTGTTGTTCATGTGCTTTGCTGTCCAGCACCCGAACCACCCAGTCGAGGGTATCCTGGCCGATGTCTTTGGCCCAGTTCATCAACCGGCCACGGGACCACTGGTGGTGTTTTTCATGCCGGGTGGGCATATGCTCCGCCTGGGTGCTCATGCCACGCCGGTTTACCCGTGGATGACTGGCAACCCGTTTATTCTGGAAGTACAGCGTGATAAGGCGGTCAGTGGCGTGCAGTTCTAACTTTTCGCCCACCAGATGATGCGGTGCTGAGTACAGGTGTTCACCATACTGCACGTGGTAATCAATATTCAGCTTGACCTGTTTAATCTCAGTGTACTGATAGGCTTCACGCGGTAAGTTGCCAAGTGCTGGTTTATCCAGCTGCTCAAACCACTCCTGGCGGTTGCCGCTAAATTGCTTGAAGGGCCGCTCATTCACCTCCTGCAGCAGTGCGTTGATGCAGTGATTAAGCTCCGCCAGCGAGAAGAAGGTGTGATGGCGCAGCCGGGCTAAAATCCAGCGTTCAATCACCTGCACGCCCACTTCCGCTTTGGCTTTATCCTGAGGTTTATAGGGTCTGGCGGGCATGATGGCACAGCCGTAATGATGAGCCAGTTGCTGGTAGGCAGGATTGAGGTCCGGGTCGTAGCGGCATGCTTTGCTGACGCCACTTTTGAGATTATCCGGCACAATTAATCGGGGCACACCACCGAAGAAGCTGAAGGCTCTGGCGTGGCTGCCCAGCCAGTCGGGTAAAGTTTGGCTTAAGGTGGCTTCCGCGTAGGTGTAATTGGAGGCTCCAAGGACAGCGACAAACACCTGGGCACACCGGATTTCACCTGTACTGCCACAGACAACAGGCACGGTCTGCCCCGCGTAATCGACAAACAGGGTTTCCCCGGCCACATGATGCTGACGCATCGAGCGGCGCTGCTTTTTCTGCCACTGCTGGTACAAATGGCAATACTGCGGATAGCTGTAACTGCGGTTGGGGTACTGCTGGGTATATTCCTCCCACAGCAGATGTTTAGTGACACCCGCTTTACGCAGCTCTTTATGCACAGCGCACCAATCAGGTAATTCTAACCGTGTGGAGACCTGAGTATCAGCCTGAGGGTAAAACCGCCGGGCCAGTTCGCTGTCGTCCAGTGTGCATATCAAGGGCCAGGTGATGCCGTTTTGCTCGGCCGCCGTGGCCACTTTTTGGATAGCGCCGATGCTGACGCGCAGGCTATCGCGGATTTGTCGGATGGACAGGCCTGCATAGAGACGCAGTCTTAGGATTTCACGAAGTTTACGCATTGAAGTTCTCTGTCTTGGCATAACCATATCCATCTGAAAATGGACAGGTTATCAGTGACAACAATCAACGCGGGAAAAGCATTCTGGAGTAAATGAACACTGATTCTGGAAATAGACCCAAAGTGTTCACTTTGCGCCAGAATGGGTGTTCACATAAAACCAGAACAGGTGTTCATTTTAAATCAGAATCGGTGTTCACTTTGGGGCAGAATACGCACCGAGGGGCCGGTATTTCGCAGCATCAACCGCTGGGGCCATCTGGGCAACGCGGCATTGACCGCCAAAAATATTGTGCCACTGCTGCGCAAAAACTTCATCGCGGCCGGAGTCGCCGATGCAGGACACTACAGCGCCCATTCCTTACTGCAAAACGTCACCCGAATTTACCGCCTCGATCACTGGATGCTTACCACCCGTTGCACTTTCACGAAACCACAAGTTTCAGCAATCATCCAGTTAATCGATCGTCAGGAATGAGCGAAAAGCGGTTATCCAGAACTGGAATTCACGAAAAAAACGAATGTCCGATTTGACTTCATTACGGACATTCGTTTTTTTGGAAAGCCTGGTTGTCTTGCCCTCATTGACCGAGTATCGTTCTGACGAACAGTTATTTACACAGAAAATCTCATAGTCTCACAAGGTCGCTCGATAATATCCCTTGGCAATAACACTAGTCCCCTGATAAATCAAAAACAGCTACTTTGGTCTTGTACCGAAGATTGACTGTCACGGAAAGAGCACGATGTTCCCGGCGCTATGTGCATGGAATGGTAAATTTAGAGAAGAGTTAGATACTGAAAATAACTTAAATCACATTTTGTGCTAGAAATTCCGAATCTCGCAGAACCAACACTTAATGAGTTTTGCAAAAAAACGCATAACCTTTATAGGTTGGAACACAATTTGTGCGTTCCGTATCCAACTTCGTATCTTTCACAGAACAAAGCCACCGCTGTTCCTAGGCTGTTATGACAATTCAGACTGAGTTGTGTATATAATAAACACCAGCTGTTCAAACCATACTCGGCGGTTGCCGCCCCATCTAAAATCAAGTACTTAATCACTTAATCACTTGAACACTTGCTTTGGCTTTTACTTCGCACCAATGATCATACACAAGCTGCTAAAGCAATGTAACTAGGTACATACAAGCACGATACGGCCGATGACATTTGGGTCAAGTTCTGTGCCGTCGTTTATTGCCCACCGGACAAAACTACTTCCTTCCATCAGGCTCAGAAGTTGAAACGCTTTCTGGCGTGTATTCCCCTCTGAAGACAATTCGCCGCTAGCCACTCCTGCATCAATAATTTTTTCCAGCCACTTTAACTGAAGATCAAAATAGTCACGGGTCAGCTCCTGCAACTTTTCCGGCAGTGCAGCCATTTCTGCGGCAAGCGCGCCACACAAGGGCAGCATCCCGTCTGCCATAGCGGCCCTGAATAAAGACGCAAAAGCACAAAGACGCCCAAACGCATTAGGGAAATCCAGCTCAATTCTAGTGAAGTCGAGCGCTGTACGCTCTATATAGGATTCGACAATTACTACACCAAGATCTTCTTTTTTTGGAAAATGGTGATGGATACTGGCTTTTCTTATTCCTACCGCTTTTTCCAGATCAGCATAGCTGAACGCCGCATAACCTTTGGAACGCAACATATACTCAGCAGATTTGATTAATGACTCTCTGGTATCCATAGACATGTTCGGTGTTACCTCCGCAGACGTGGGGGAGCATACTATATCATCACTGATGAGAGGTAAATCTCAACGTGTCAGCCAGCATGATCCCCATATTACGTTACTTCTTTGCAATGACCAGTTTAGGTACCATGCGAATAGCACGTGAGAAATTTGCATAGTTCGGAGACGTTTGAATCACAGCAGTGTGGATCTCTTCTAACTGTGCCGGAGTGCCATCCGCATCAATGTGAACGCTATATTGCACTTCGTCATATCCAGGATTGATGGTTTCATCTAATCCAAGGAAACCGCGCAGGTCAAGCTGCCCCGTTGTTTCAATGCTCAGTGCATTCACCGTGACCCCTTTGCTGGCGGCAATCGCGACATAGGCGACGGTCAAACAGGCATTTAACGCTGCCATCAGCAACTCCTGTGGATTTGGCGCAGTATCAGTCCCCAATATTTCTGTAGGCTCATCCGATGCGATATGGAAATTCCGCTCGTAGGTTTTGCCACGAAGTTCATAGGACTTCACAGTAGACACCGAACGGGTCTGACCTGCCCAACGGGTTTGTACGTTAAAGCGGGCTGTAGATATATCTGGATTTTGACTGACACCTTCAGCAAATTGTTGGAATGCGTCCATATCAATACCGTTGACTACATTGTTCATAACAAGATTCCTCTAAGGGTTAGTCCCGGTGCTTTGCTTTATTGCAGCACCGAGAGATCGCGTGAGTAATTAACGAACATTCATAGTCCGTCGTAAGCATCCAAAGCGCGTGCTGAGTAGACGTAAGCCGCACCGGCATTCAAAGCGATAGCTGTACCCAGAGCTGCCGCGATCTCTTCTTTTGTCGCCCCTGCTTTTTTGGCTGCATGGGCATGAGAAGTGATACAGCCGTCGCACCGGGTGGTGACCGCCACAGCTAACGCGATCAGCTCATGAGTTTTGGCATCCAGTACATTTCCCTCGCGTGTTGCGGCTTCCAGCTTGTGAAACGCCTGCGCGACTGGTTTATTTGTTTTAGCCAGATTTCCTACACTCTTGATAAGTGCGGACAGCTTGTTACCCCATTCAGTGGTCATTTTTATTCCCCTTTCATTTGTGAACTGTTATTTACCAAGCTTGCGTGAGGCCATGACGCCTCCATCTACATCCCAAATTGCCCCAGTAACCCAAGACGCCTTGTCAGAGAGAAGGAACACAATAGTTTCAGCAACATCCCGTGGAGTACCGTTTCTGCCTAACGGGTGGAAGCTGTTAAAGTCCTGTAAGGCGCTATCCAGATGCTCACTTGGAATAAAGCGCTCAAAAATGCGGGTTTCAACCATACCTGGACTTACTGCATTGACACGAATACCTTGTCCTGCCAGTTCAGCGGCCACATGCCGAGTCATCGCATCCAGTCCGGTTTTCGCCATTGAATAAGCGGACGCAGTAACAGTCTCAATCGCCTGACGAGCAGCTACAGCCGTCACATTGACAATCGAACCGGTTTTATTCTGAGCCACTATCGAGGCCGCAACCTGCTGCGTAATAAAGAAGATCGCGCGATTCAAATCAAGGAAGTTGTTATAGTCATCCGGTGTATGTTCCAGAAAGGCTTTCGGGTAAAAAATCCCAGCTGAGTTCACTAACAGATCAATGTCTTTATGCTCAAGCGCCAGTCTGGCCATCAGCGACTGCACACTCTCAAAATTAGACAGATTGGCTGTCAGTGCAAAAGCTTTATCTTCACCGGCAACGGCAGCAAGTTGCTTGCGTGCGACTTCTGCTTTCTCTGGACGATTCCCGACAATAACTACAGCACCGCCTTGTTCTGCAACCATCAGAGCTGTTTCCAAGCCAATGCCACTTGTACCGCCAATGACAAGAAGTTTATGACCTTCAAATTGTTTCTTTTGCATGGTATCACCTGTTTATAGTATAAAATTCACATCAATCTACCTACTAGTTGGTTTTAATATTGAGCCTATCGAGTTTCAATGTCAAGCGTCAGTTCCACTTTTTTGCAATGGCGGCATCTTTACTGACAAGCTGAACCTATATCACAGGTTGCTCCGGTGGTTTCCCGTACATCACTTCCAGCTTCATAGGCACGCAGTGTTGCGGCTTCCAGTTCAGTCAACGCCTGCTGATAATCTTCAATAGACTTTCCCCCTACGAGGCGCTTAATCAGTTGACCATCTTTAAACATCAATACGGACGGCAACCCCCATATTTCGTAGCGCGAAGTCAACACTGGTGAGTGATCGACATTGACAACCCCCGCAACCACGCTGCTGTCTAGCTGCTCAACAAAAGCAAAAAACAATGCTTCGCTATCTCTGCAAGGCGGGCACCAGGGCGCAGAAAAGCGCACAACCGCCACCCCCTCGTTACGCTCAATAGTGTGAAAATTGTCTTCATTACAAACGAGTAAATCATGCATTGGCCTCGACCTCTTAGTTATGTTGTGAAATTTGACAGCTAAGGTATTTTTAAATAATTAATTTGCCTACCTAGTAGTAGGTTGATATAGTGTCATCATCTTATCTTTCTTGCAATAGCGATGGAAACCAATCCGTAAACGCTTGAGCCAGAGTGATACGACTGGTCTAACCGGCCACCCTTAACTTGTTTGCACAACTTTTGTGAGGTACTCGATGAATAAGCTGTTCACCCCCCATGCACTGGCAGGGATCCAGTTAAAAAACCGCGTTGTGATGGCGCCAATGACCCGAACCCGCACGCTGAATGACGTTGCGGATGAGCTTGTCGCTCTTTATTACGCTCAGCGCTCCTCGGCGGGCCTGGTGATTACGGAAGGCTTACCAGTATCAGAAGAAGGCCGCGGTTATCTGTATACACCCGGTTTATATAATGAAGCCCAGATGCAAGGCTGGCGGAAAGTCACGACGGCAGTCCATGCAAAAGGGGGTCGCATATTTGCACAGCTCTGGCATGTTGGTCGTATGTCGCATATCTCTCTGTTGCCAGGAAAGCATGCACCGGTTTCCTCTGGAACTATTCCTGCGACCAACACCACAGTCTTTGCCTGGACTGAGTCGGGTGAGCCAGGAGCTGTTACCCCAAGTGTGCCGCGTGCACTGGAGACAAAAGAAGTCAGACGTGTCACTGCCGATTTTGTGAAATCTGCGCAGCTGGCTATAGAGGCTGGTTTTGATGGTGTAGAAATCATGGCTGCCAACGGATTTATCTTCGACCAGTTCCTTAGTAGTCAGCTGAATACCCGAACAGACGAATACGGTGGATCGATTGAAAATCGTCAACGTTTCCTTTTAGAAACAATCGACGCTATTTCAGCTGCGATTGGTAACAACAAAGTTGCTGTTCGTCTTTCACCATTTGGCCGCATTTACGATTTAGCGCCATACGAAGGGGAAGAGGAAACATGGGCTGGCATCACTTCAGCTTTGGGTCAACGTGAACTGGCTTATGTGCATTTGTACTATCAGCCGAACTATGCAACAGCACCGGCTCCGGCTGAGCGCTTCAAAGCGTCATTCCGTAAAGCCTTTAACGGCACCATTATCGCTGCTGGCGGTTTCAATCGCGACAGTGCTGAAGCTGCTCTGGAAAAAGGCGAAGTGGATCTGGTGGCTTTTGGAGTTCCCTACATCGCCAACCCCGACTTGGTGGAGCGGATGCAGAACCACTGGCCGTTGGCGGAAAGCGACCGCACAACCTATTACGGCGTCAGCGGTTCTCCAGAGAAAGGGTACACCGATTACCCTGTGTACCAACTGAAATAAAAGTGAATTAAGCCAACCATGGCCCGGGCATATCTTCATTGAACCGGGTCTTGATGCTTGTCTGGCCAACCAGAAACTGAATAAACATTAAAGAGGTATTTATGAACACATTAACTCCCCATTTAACTATTGATATCTGGTCCGATTTTGTCTGCCCATGGTGTTGGATCGCCAAGAAAAGATTCGAACAAGCGCTGGATGCTTTTGAACACAAAGATCAGGTGCTGATCCGCTATCATAGCTACCGTATTGCAAATGAATTTCCCCCTTTGCCTTTTAAGGCTGCATTACATAAAAAGTTTGGCACAGAGCGTGGTGCAGAGCAGATGATGGAACAGGTAAAAAGCGCTGGAGTAGCAGAAGGTCTTATGTATAACTTTGACACTATGCTGTTTGGCGATACCAAAGATGCACACGCTTTGGTGAAGATGGCACACTTGACTGGCTTGGGAGAAGTAATGGCAGAACGGTTTTTCATGGCCAGCATTACAGAAGGTCGGTCTATTTTTGACCGAAAAGAGCTGATTGCTCTTGCCATCGAAGTGGGAGTGCGCCCTGAAGACGCAGAAAATGCCCTCAAAACCGAAACCTTTGTGCAGGCCGTCATTGAAGATGAGGCGAAAGCGCGTCGCATTGGATCTAATGGAGTACCACTCTTTGTGCTGAACAACAAGTACCCAATCAGTGGCGCACAGCCAGCAGCTAAATTTCTCAGCGCATTACGCCAGGCATGGTCGGAGCAGCAGGATGAATTAGTGATGAGTCAAGGTCAAAGTTGCGGGATGAGCGGTTGTAGTATCTGACTTGAACCTATCAATTTTGTAGAGACAAACACCCAAATAACTGATGACTAAAGGGGCAACATCAATAGTACAAGTAATCCCAGTATTATTGAGTTAACTGTATTTCTTAGAAAAAATTCAGGATCACGTTGCTCCTTTGAATCCAATTTGCAATTAAAGATGCATTGCTCCGTATTGAGCTACTAGGCCGAAAATAAAGGTCAAAAACAAATAAATCGAGGCTGTTTTTGTGAGGGAATTCCGCTCAACATTCGAAAGCGGACGTTTAATTTGAAAAAAGCATGATGTCCGCAATTGGCACAAAGCCACGCTCCGACGAAGTGGTACTTTCCGTGAAAGTTGTGGTGCGATTAATTTGCAACACGTGGTAAGGAGCGGTTGCAATGAGGTGGTAAATTAAGTGCAATTAATCACTTACGCCGCGGCTTTGCCACTTGGGCCGGTCAAAGCGGCTGGTCGCTCAAGGCATTGATGGAATACGTGGGCTGGAAAGATTTGAATTCCGCCATGCGTTACATGGATAGCCCTGTGCCGTTTTTGCCTGTTACTCCCACAGAGGTGGAACCAGCACCTGTGCAGACCTTGAGTACACACGTGTTGATTTGCAGGCAAAACTGATCCACTGTTTGCATCGAATTTTGATCCGCTTTACTCAGCCATTATGGGCATGAGATTTGGGTTTTC
>FWPV01010268.1_pt1 | contig 15415 bp, 21 predicted proteins | sample 2228371 | NCBI WGS metagenome assembly FWPV01 (sample SAMEA103939776, study PRJEB20133) | metagenome | reverse complement strand
CCCGCCCAATCATGAAGTACAGACACTCCTCGTCCGTCGGTGTTTGAGGGTATTTCAGTGAGTACCATGCCTTCCGCGGGAATACCAAATCGCTCACATGGACGCCGGTACGCTTCTTGTCATCCTCTTCGAGCTTCTTGCCGAGGACATCGAGGACGTAGGAAGCCATTATGCCGTCCGATGCCACATCGGTTTTGCACTCCACGACTCTCGGCATGGTACTCACTCGGCGTGCCTACTCCATCACGGTCAACGTGCCGTCATCGCTGACCTTGATGACGCCTCTCTTTCGTAGCTCCATCACCTTGCGGTAGACATCCGTCCGTCTAAGCTTATGGGTCTTGCTGATGTAGTCGAGAACCTGCTCGACTTTGACCGGCTCTTTGGATGCAGCTTCGACTATGAGCGCCTCTACATCTACATCCTCGGACGGCTCCTTGACGGCTTCCTTCGGCGTCTCCTTCCCCTTCCCCTTCTTGTGGTCTCGGATGAAGCGCTTGGGGAGTATTGCGCCCTCGACGACTATCTTAGTACCGTCCGCACGCTTACCGAACTCCAAGTCCACGCGCTCCCACTCGAACTCCATGCCGACTAGCTCCTCCTCGCTGTCCTTGGGGAGTGCGCCGCACTTCTCAAGTGCTTCCTGGAGCTTGCCCCACTTCGAGCGCCTGCTGGACGAGAGCGAGTAGTAGCTCTTTATCCAGCGGTCCTCTGGCACCTTCCTGTCTTCATACAGTGGCTCTATGGTAAGGACAAGCTGGTGCCGTGCTTCCTTCTCCTCGCCGGTCCTCTCGTCGAAGAAGGTCTTCTCGCTCCTCTGTATCCGCGCGTCACGGATAATACCCGTGAAGCCGGAAACCAACCCAGCGGTGCCCCAAGCCACCTTCGGTCGTTCATCCTCTCCGTTCTCATTCATTCCTTTCGCCTCCTCTTTGCCTTATAGCGAGCCAGTTCATGCGAGATTGCCTCATTGACGAAATCTGGCCATGAGAGCGCGATGATACCGTCACGCTTCATCTGGCTCCACTCCGTCAGGAGAGACCACTCGATAGGGACGCCCTTCGCCACGCGACCGACATCCCCTGGCTCTCTTGCCTTCGTTGTCATACTGGCTCCTCCCAGGCAGGTACCCTGCCTGCGGTACAGTAATATGCCATCTGCTATTTAAGCAATACCACAGCCCGCCCGAAGCTGAACCGCTTCGCATATGCGATTCAAATCAGCACAAGATATATATTCACTCGCAGCAAAATAACAACCATGGCTGAGGAAAACGAAAGAAAGCTCAAACTCGGCTGGACCGAAGAACGGGTGGTGAAGGCCGCCGAAGAGTACCTCAAGAAGGTCTTCACTCCGCCGGCATACAAGTCCGGTCTCCTGTCTAAGTTCGGCTTCCGCATCAGAGACAAGATGCACGACATCATCACCGAGGCGCAAGAGGGGAAACGCCACATCATCAGAACCAACGGGGACTACTTGGTGGATTATGTCCCTGTGATGAGCCTCATGAAACTGGCCGAAACGATGCTGACTGAGACGATGCCTACCGAAGAGATAGAAGATGAAATCAAATATGAGTATGACTTGGTATATGACGCCTACCAGGACCTCAAGGACCAGTACGAGTACTTAAAGAACAAACTGAGTCTGATGAAGGTCACGTTTCACCACTTCAAACCATACTTCATAATACCGGGGCGGGACTTGTTCGTCAGCGAACTTTACTCACTCGAACTGAACAAACTCACAAACCTCGTCCATACCCTGTCTCTGAAGATATTCCAACAGATAGAGGGAGGGGACGTCTCCTGTGGCTGTACCCTCCAGACTCCAGACATAAACGAATGGGTTAAAGCGTTCTGCGAAGGAAGCTGGGATGTGACCCTAGCCGATGAGAACGAAGCGCATATCGAAGGCGGTTTCCATCGGATAATCGCAGAACTGCGCCCAGTGGGGAAAGAGTGCGATGTGAAAGTGACTCATAGGGAAGGCGGCAGTTACCCTTGCACGGCAGGAAGACTGATAGGAATCGTATACGGTCTGAAGACTGCGTTCAAAGCAGACTGTACCACCGATGAGTATGGAACCACATGGGCGAGGTGCAACCTCAGGCTAAAGAATAAGTCAGAGGCCAAAGCGCTAGGGACATACCTGTCCAACTGGTACGGGAGGGACCTGTACAGCTCCTGGAAATGCTCCCGCATGAGAAGGTTAGCGCTGATAATAGCCCATCAGGCCTTCACCCACGCTGAGAAAGAAGGATGCATCAAACAGGATGATGGATATGTCATTGTACCAGATTCATCCGAGGCCTCAAAGATACGGGCTTTGGAACAAGCAGCCATGAAGAAGTTCGACCTCCGCGAACTTCCGCCTCTGATACCTAAGACCAGACACCGCAGATGAATGGGAATTTGCCTGACTGTCTTGAAGAAAGGTCATCGATAGGCCGTGAGTACTTCTGTGGCGCGCAATGCCTACTTCGACATGAGAACCAGCCCGAGGACCGCGACGCCTCCGACGAGAAGCAGTGGCATGACCCACTCGGGGATTTCAGGCCCTGGTACCTCTTCCGTCGTATCGAACGAAAGCTCGACCGGCTCAGAGCCATAGAGATAGATGTTGAGGAACATCCCAGGGAGGACCGTGAAGTCGGTCGTTGGCACTCCGCAGATATGGGTAGTCCAGTGCTCAGTGGTGAAGTCGTACCACGAGACCGTCGATATCATCCCAGGCGCTTTGGCGCACACCTCGGAGGCCGATATCGGGAGCACGTTCGCGGGTAGCTCGAACATCGTGTACGGTGGCTGTATCGTGATGACGTACATAGCCATCGGGAAGGTAGTTGTCCGTGGGAGGTATAAGTAATTATCTTATACCCACCGCCCGAATCGGAACAACGACATGAGGGAAAAAGACCTCAAGAACACCCTCCCATGGCTCATGGCGGCCGGAGGAGGTCTGGCCCTGGCATCGCTGGCGCTCCCACGAGGGTCTCCTCCGACACCTGGAGAGTACCTGGCCGCATGGGTCATAGTCGAGAGCGAGGACTACCCAGCGGAGGAGAAACACTTCCGGAACATCGAAGCGCTCACGGCCGTAGGAGAGAGGAGCTTAGCCAGGTTCACCGAGAACCGCGCGACAATCGACATGAGTGAGATAGCCACCATGCCCGTGGTATGGCCACTGACCCCGAACAATCTGGGCAGGTGGCTATACGAGAACAACGCCCTCAGAGAAAGGAACTACGACTTCCTCTTCTTTGTTTCTGATGTGCCGGAGCTACAAGTGGGTGCGACCGATGCAATCTATATAAGAGTGCGCCAGCCGTTCCAGGGCATAGGCCTTCAGACCGAGCTAGAACCGACAGAGAGTCCTGGGATACCCAGCCCAGGGAGATATGACCCCCGTCTGCTCGGATATGTCTTCAACCTCTTCCCGAAGCCGATGCCGGAAGCATTGAGCGATTACTTCCTGCGGGTCAGAGAGATTAACTTCGCACATGAGATATTCCACACATTCAACTGGTACTGGTCATATGTGAAGGAAGGACGAGTGGAGACAGCGGTTAACCAGAGCCAGTCATGCAAGTGCCACCTAGAAGACGAAGTCCTTACGACTGACTACTCGCCCATGCATGCACTGACGAAAGCCGATGGAACGGTTACCCCGAACCTGGGCTGGGTCAATGTCGAGGACGGCTATTGGGGATACCTCTCATCAGTGCTCGAACCCACGCCCACACCAGAGCCGTACAACATGGACTTATATATGATGGGTCTCATACCACCGGAGGAAGTCAACCCGGTGTATAGGCTCATCCCGACGGGGGAATACAAGAACTTCACGATAGGCGGGAGCAACTGGAGCGTCCAGAGGTATGAAACTGAGGTCATCACCGTGGAACAGGTCATAATGGCGTGTGGAGAATGGGGGGATTTGAGACGGGTATGACGGACGACATGATGAAGCTGGCAGGAATCGTCAAGAAGCGCTACGAGATAGCCAACAGGAGCGTTCAGAAGGACAAGAAAGGCTTCATCGGGCGGGCCAGGCGCTTCGGGGTGGATGACCATCCGCTGGGCTGTGTCTGCGAGAGGTGCAACACCTTCTGGAACCAAGAGGAGAAGAGGAACAAGTATTAATATCCTGGAGGCCGACTTCAGAACCATGACATCCGTAGGGAAAGTCACAGTCGGTTCGACGCCCATAAAGTTGGTCGAGAAGAACCCCAACCGCCTGAAGCTCCACATAGTCTGCTCCTCGGCTGACGGCGTACTGCTCGGCTTGGACGAGGCTATGGAGAGCACCACGAAGTGCTACTATCTCCCTCAGAACAGCGCACTGAGGATACAGTACTACAAAGGCGAGGTATGGGCGCTCAGGCCGGCTAGCTCGGATGTGACAGTCTACTACTTCGAGGAGTGAGACATGCCTCGTGACCCTGAGAGGCAGAAAGCCCGCCAGATAAGTGGCAAAGAGGCCGAACGGCTGGTACGGCCCGTGCTTGAGAGAGACCCGAAGCTCAAAGGCTGGAAGTTCGAGTTCGTCTTGGACCATGCGACCGGCGGTCTGGATGTCTCGCTCCATCCGCCCCGCTCGTGCGAGAAGCATCCCCATGACAAAGGTTGCCGCATGCCATTATATATGGAGGTCAAGTCGGTCGAAAAGCTATTCGAACATGTGCCCGACTCGCCTTGGCCGCACAACCGAACATCGAGATATGTCCTCAAGAAGGAGGAGAATCCACACTGCTATGTCCTCGTCACTAAGGACGACATTGCCGACCGTGTATCGATTGACTTCGTCGCAAACACGGGCGAGTTGTCGGAATGGAAAGCAAAACAGAGGGGCGTGAGCCAGAAGCTCCCAGTACGTGCACTCCCGCGCCTGAGGCTCAGGCCCTGCCCCTACGTGACACAGCACAAGCTCGTCACGATTGTTTAGGTTTAATCTCTGAAATGTTTCGCCTCAACGTCGCTTCACTCACAAGACCGACCGAGGTTCGAACGAGTCTCCCGTACGAAATGAACATGATGGTCGGCACGCTCCTAATGTCCATCATATTGCTCATTGTGCGAAGCTTGTCGCAGTCGACCTGGACAAACTTCACGGTCGGGTACTCCTTCTCCAAGCGGACCATGAGTGGCTTGAGCGCCTTGCACGGCGCGCACCAACTCGTGTACCACTCCACTACCAGCGCTTGTTCCTTTTCCCAGAGTTTCTGTAGCTCCGCCTCGCTCCCTATCTCTTTCACCTCATCACCTCTTTGCGCCGCATGTATGATTCCCCACTGCGTGACCTAGCGCCAGTCGCCTCAGCCCAAACCTTGAAAAATACCTCGGGCAGGTCATCCAGGCTGCGCATGTAGGAGTACGCGGACCCTCGCTGCGTGCTCGGGAAGAGCACCGATACCGCACCATGATGCACGTTGTCCACGCCGACGCCTATCACATATATCCCATTCTCCACCATGCGCCACACAACATCGACTGACTCCGCGCAGTCGTGCAGCGCGAAATCGCTCACTATCACGCACACGCGCTTATGTCCATTTGCGTATGCGCTGAACAAACGCTCGACCTCCATCAGGCATGGCGCAAGCATCGTCCCCCCCATGTTCTCAACGCCACCGATACGTGCACGCGAGTTGCGATAAGTCTCGCAGAAGGCCTTAATTTTCGCGTACTCGGAGCCAAACACGTATATCGCTACATCACTATCGTGGAGCCATCTTGATGCCACTTCGGAGATTATCGTGAGCACGTTCCGTGCGGTCCAGATATCCACAGAGCCAGAAAGGTCGACTACGAGCGCCATCCTGGCTTCCTGCTCGACTTCGCTGAATCTTGAACGCTGGTAAATATACTCGACTGGTCTGCGCTGTACGGCCACCCGCCCAAGTCTTTTAGTCATTAGCCGCCCACACTTCTGATACCGCTGGATGTTCAGGCGGACATCAGTTAGACGCTTAAGCTTATTGAGCATGCGTACGATGCGTGGCATATTATAGCTCACGAGTCGCATGTACTCGGCTTCGTCCGGAGGGGGCGTCTTCGTCAGTAGGCCAGTACCTCTCCCAGGCGCCGTTAACTTGCCTGACCGAGTACGCTTCGCCGTCGCCCCACACTTCTTTAGCTCATTGGCCTCCTTCAACGCGTCCTCCGCCGAACCATCCATCGCGACAGACCCGCCCAACTGAATTGGTAGAAGGCCAGAGTGGACCGTGTTTGGTGCAGCATAGCCGCCTCTCGTGGTCATGCCTGACTCGCTCAGTTGCCCACTCTGCTCACTCTCTCTACCGCTCTCGGCCTCGCCTGCGCCAGATGAACCGGGTGAGGGACGGTAAAACGGTTCATCGATAACGGACTCAAGTACGCGATAGACTGCTTCGTACACCACCGTGATGGACTCAGTCGGCACGTACATCCCGCGTCGTATCTCTGCAGTAGCTCTGACTATTATGTCCAGATGTTCCTGTTTAGGTTTATAAAGACCATTGACTACCTCCGCCCAGAAGGCCCCGAACTCCTCAATTGGCACGCGATAGAGAGCGTGCATGATTATGCCTTGCATAACCCAGTTGTACGGGTCGTACAGCATGGCTGGGAACTGCCGAGCCTTCTCACATATCACGCGGCGGAAAGTCTCCCGCCAGGACTTCGCGTAGACCTTTAGCATCCACTCGACCCTCTGGCCGATATCATAGCTATACGACTCGATGAGCCAGGTATTCACGCGATAGTCCTCTACTATGTTCTCGACCAAGCGAGCCAGTTGATGATTCGTCTTTGAGTTTTTCCATGTTTTTATGGAATCCAGATGCTCCGAGCTTAGCAGCCAGTGCTGTGCCTCGTGCTGAGCCAGCGCCATCCGGAAGCGAGACACAAGGACGGGATAGCGTCGGTATGACTTAGGGATGTACGCATCACTCACTGTGATATGCTTCCGCTCAAAGTCGATGAACGATTCGCCCTCACGTGTGAGCGTGAGCGTCAGACCTGAATCGTTGGCGACGACTGCAATGAGTGTGGACAGTTCCTTCAGCACCGCAGCGGTCTCTGCGGCCTTAGACCTCGCCGCTTCCTTCGCCATTTTCATTCACCCCCTCACCAGTAGTGGAACCAGCTTCTGCTCGATTTTGTCCAGTATGCGTATGTAGCATCGCTCGAACTCGTGCCAGCGCTTATGATTGATGCCCAACTCACTCACAAATATGCTCCTGGCCCAGCTAATCGCGCCTCGCATATCCTCGACCATTTTGGGCCTGACCCTGTTCTTCTTCTCGACGTACTGGTCGACGCGCTCCTCCACGCTCCCCAGTGTCTCAAAGAGCATGCAAAGTAGACGCGACTTAACATACTCGTCCCCGACCGTATCGAAGGCAGCAGGCCAGCACTGTATTTGCACGTCCGGAAATCCATTTTTGAGATACCTATACCGCCACTGGTCCAGGAATTCTTCGAGCGCATCCAGCGCGGGCACCTCCTTCCCAGTAAAGGGCGATACCACGAGCCGGTCTGGCTCACGCAAAATCCAGAGCGACTGCATGACAGGCATAGCGTCGAAGCGATGATATAGCTCGTTCAGGAGCGTACACCGCATAGTGTTCAAGAACCTGCGCTGCTCTGAGCTAAGCGCGCGCCTGCTCTCTGCTGGGAGGTCGTACGCGATGAACCAATATCGCTTGTCCAGCTTGATGGTGCTCAGGTCTCTCGATGCCTTCGCGACTGCCACGTTACTCACTCCTTCAGCACATTCCTGAACACTTCGTCCACTTCTTTACCCTCCCAAAGCGCAGTCACCTGGCGTTCCTGCTCGACTAGTTGCATGCCAGTGGCGAACGCCTTTATGTCCTTGAGCGTTTTGCCAGCACGAAGCGCCTTGGCCCAATCCAGCAAGTTCCGCGGCGTGACTGGGACTCGGAGCAAGTCCATGCGGTATGCGATTCGCGTCCGCTGCGCAAACGCGACAAGCATCATAATGTCCGCATGCGAAACTTCTGGCACTTGTTCCTTCAGCCATTCGATTTCGGCCGACTGGGACATATACGGCACATCGAGCCAGATAAATCTTGAAGCGAGCGCTGCGTTAAGCTCATGCGTGCCAGTATAGATAGAACGCTCGAAGGGATTAAGGCACATTGCGATAAAATGCAGTGCCTCACGCCTGACCGCCTTCGACAACTCTGGCACCCACAATTCTGACTGCCAGTCAGAGAGTGAATGCAGGAAGCCAGCCACCGCGGGAGGCATGAAGTTGGCCTCGTCAATCAGGAGTATGCGCGGCCGGTTTGGCTGGTATGGGGCCAGCCACTTCAGCACGACCTGCTCACGCACTCTGGACTCGCCAGCTATGAGTATGTCCTGTGCAATCCAGTCGCTGTAGCCCTGCTCGGCATGGCAACTCATCTTGACCAGTTCTGGCACCTCAAGCGGCTTGCCATTGTATTCGATGCTGGCCCAAAGCGCACGAATCTCTGGGTCAGCATCATCACAAAGCTTGTGTATTGCCAGAGTCTTGCCCCCGCCAGCCTCTCCACGCAGGCCAACATTGCCACCGCGCTCTGGCAGGTTTATCGTGAACGCGGTCACTATGTTCTCCAGTAGGCCGATTTCATCGACGAATCGGCCATACTTCCCAGCCTTCTTCTCTCCGCTTCCGTTCCGATTTCCCATCTTTCTACCACCTTTCCAGACTTAACCCCGCACTTGCCCTATTGGCACTATACTGGCTATTGCCTTCGAGCAAGAGCGAGGCTCATTTGCTACTATTGTAGCACAACCGTATCTGTGAGAAGTAGTATATAAACTATTCCCTGTATGCTGGCCTTCGTCCAGCACTAGCCAGTATTCCGCAGAGGGCACCTGGGGGGCTATACGGCAATTACTGGCTATTGTAGCGTATGCGCATAAGCATGGCCAGTATGACTGGTTTCGCACGTGCGATACTGCGGAGAAGAGCGTCTTTAGCTTAAATATCGGAGCGATGATATAATATACCCCCTCATACGTGGCACATTTGCGTGGAAGGTACGAAATTCGAATCGCTAGATTGCGTTCTAACGCACATTCGGACCATCATGCTACTTCCCGCCCGTCCGTGGATGCGTTCGTGCGTCCTGAGTGAAATGACGCATTCTCTCCCTCTTGGCCATCGTTGGACGGCCCCCCTAAGGCCTCCCACTGGAGCATGTCGATATAGTTCTGGCGCACTACGGCCACAGTACATCCCATCTTCTGGGCCACCAGGCTGATTGGGTCTGGGGGAGGAGGGTTCTGGCGCATGAACCTACGCAGTTCCTGGAGACAGAAGGTATGCCTGAGAGTCTGAGGAGAATACTCTGGATGGCCTATCCTGGCCCCCACACGCCTGACTAGCTGGAAATAACCCTCACGCGTGAGCTTGCGACCTTTGGCCAGCCAACGCTCCAAGCGGGGCCTGATATCGTCTGGCACAATCTCCCTCCTGGGCTTCGCGTTTTTGACCCTGGACCATTCCAAGAAGCGGACTTTGCCCTGGTCGTTGAAGCGAAATTTCTCCCTGGCCATAGCCACATCCGATGGGTGCATCCCGCACCGCATCATCAGCCAGATGGGCACGAACTCGTTATCGCCCTCGCAGGCCCCGAGCAGGGCATACTGCTCCTTCTCATCGAATATCGCCAGCTTCTGCACCAAGATACCACAATCCGGCGGGACTGTTAAGCCAGACACATTCCATTTCCGGCCACACTTCACAAAACGACACTCCGGTAGATAAGCATTTCGCTAATCGCACGTGCGAAGGTTTGTCCTTCTCTTGGAGTTTTATTCGACGTCCATAATATAAATAGCCCAATGGAGGTCAATAGGGAAGCGCCCTGTTCGTCCTCTCAAGGGACGGATGCATGCACTGGGGCGCGCACTAACTGCATAAACTAGATATAAGCAATAACGAGAATGCTTGGAGTGATGGCGCCAAATCTCGAAGAACGATGGGTACGGGCGGTAGAACAATTGTCTGAATCGTACAGACAGCAGACAGAACTCCTCAAGTCCATTACTGACATTCAGAAGCAACTTAACGATAACTTCATCACGCACAATGCGGACACGAAAAAGATAGAGGACATGCTCTGCACGATGGGCCAAGACCTCAAGACATCAGTTTACACGCTCCTCAAGTGGTTCGCCGTGGCAATCATAGTCATGGCCGGCGCGGCCGAGGCTCTGAAGTTTCTCTGAGAGGGCGAGCGCCGTGAACCCGCTGGTCATAATATCAGCCACGGTCTTGGTCACGCTCGCCTATATCTCGGCCCTCATTTACACCTACGCATATGTGAAGATGAAGCCCAGGACGTTCCCGATATTCGCGGTGACCACCTACCTCTGGGTGATGGCCGTGAATCTGAACTTCATGCTGTGGAAAATCACATTGACAGAAAAGGAATCCGGCGTAGCGTGGATACTGATGCTGACCGCCGGATATGTCCTATTGCTCCTAGGAGCGTTCTACCGGAAAGAGTGACCTCTACAGCTTGCAGAGGCTCTTCGTGACAAATCTCCCTTTCCAGTCCCTGCACGGCACGAAGGAGATGCGTCCCTTGAGAACGGGACCACGCCGTGAGGTCCTCTTCCGAGCCGCTCGCTTGACCTTCTTGGCCTTACGGGCCTTCTTTCTCTTTGCCATTGTGTGACCTCCTGAAGCTTGAAGTTGCTTGGTCGTGGGAGGTATATGTAAGCTTCGCTACCGCCGGTGAGCGGTTGAGCGCTAACAAAATATATGTATGACGGGGAACGGATGTTGCGGGTGATGACTCCGCCTATTCCATGTCTCGCGAACAAATGGACGACGTTCCAGTGGCCGAGCGACTGGACCGCGACGACGGGAATAACTCTCCTCAACAGATACCCTCAGATAACGACTGTGGCCGTGATGAAGGTCGGCAAAACGACATGGAAACAAGTGGTGCGTGGTGCTCCGTCCCAGTCGGATATCCAAATTAATGCCGGCGACCTCGTGAGCATCTGGCCGACTTCAGATGTAGTCGTTTGGATGGTCTTCCCGAACCCAGGCGTGACGGGGCTGGGGATGAGCCTAGAGATTCCCAGCGAAGTCGAACTCGGTCAGGAAGTGGCCCTCACGGGATGGCTCGTCGGGTTCAACGACCTGCGACAGCAGGTACCGCTGGCGAACAAGACGCTCAGGGTCTTCGAAGGCGACCAGACACTGGCATCCGCGGTGACCGATACGAATGGAAAGTTCAGTGTGACGCTCAGTTTCACGACGAGTGGTGAGCATCAACTGAAGTTCAGATACAACGCCGCTGGGCTTACGGGGATTCTGCCACCTGGGACGCCCGAAGACAACGACTTCATGATGCGGGTGTGCCAGAACCCCCGCGCAGAATACCACATCATGGTGGCGTCCGGCGGTCAGTGGTCAGTAACGGACCAACTGGCACTATGCCAAGACCAAGCCACGAAGCCAGAACCGTACATCTGCTGGGACGGGGATGTCTGGGGGCACCCGTGCCCGCCTGGTTCTGACTCGACATATGTGGCGCGCGCATTTTGTCTCCAAGACAGATGGGTCATATCAGGCGGGCAGTGCCAGATGCCGAGGTGTATGCCGGACTGGACGAGCTTCGAGGGGTTCTACTATCCGGCTGGGAACTGGGACTACGGGTCATATGTTCCCTCTGGTATTCAGCCCCCCAGACCGACACCAGCGGACCTCTCGCTCACGAAGACAACGGTTCCACTGCCGTTCATTGGAAAGATATACTACGCGACGATGGCACTGCGCCTCGCCCAGTATGGCAATCTCTACGCCTTCGGGTACAGGGAATACATACCTCCGGCGGGCAATCCGAGATACTGGGTCACGCTCATGGGCGATAGATTCGAGCATATAGAGGTTCCCGCGAGCCTGAACACGATATTCCCAGAGGTGATGGCCATGACGCCCGACAAAGTGTGGGCGGCGGAGAACGTCATGAGCAGCGCACAGGGATACGCGCAGAACTTCACGGAAATCGACCTCGCTACGAAGACAATCCTGAACCGAACCTTGGTCGGGCAAAGCTCCAAAGCCCGCTTCGTAGACATGACTGCTCTGACGAATGGTGGCGTGGTTGCCGTGTGGTACGACTTCGACAGGGACATAGCGTACACCGCCCGCTTTGGCTTCATCTACAAAGCTCCAGATGGGACAGTGTATGTGAAGTACCCAGTGGACATAGCACAACCTGGCGCCAACCCGAGCCTGAAGGGCGCGCTGACAGAGCATCCGGCGGACGGAAGCGTGTGGTTCCTCTACCACAGAGACAGCGAGCACTGCCTCGGAGCGCTGCGGCTGGTCCCGACCAGCAACGACCTGCAACTGACCTATGCGAATGCCCAGTATGTGCCGAGCAACGACCAGTATGAAATATACGGCGAGTTACCATTCATCTCAGCCATCTCGGATTGGACCAACGGCCGCATACTGGTGGGGTACACGGCGAGCGAGACGGACAGGACCTGTGTCAGGGGCACGAACTTGGACGGGACGCTAACAGATTATAGCTACTGGCAGAGGCTCATCATAACATCAATCCAGAGCAACGGAGCCAGAGGCGCTTCGATAAAAACAGGCAAAATACACGATTGGAGGGGGTTCCCCCGCCTGCTCCTCACCAGCGACAACAAACAGAGGTTCGTCGGCGTGCTCCAGCAACCAGACCCGCAAAAGAAGATATTCCTCTTCGGGCCAGACCAATATGGATGGGAACCATGGACTCTGCCCATCTATGTAGCGGACTATGCCGCCAACTATCCAGACCAACCGAGGCTTTGCAGTGCGCGCGACGCATTTGTCTACTTCCAGCCGACCTTCTCCGAACACATCACATTCGTCAAAGTGCTATGACCTCTTGGTTCTGATTCCAGACCCCGAGGCCAACGCCTTCGAGGTGCTCATAGTTGAGAGAGGCCGTGTACTCACCAGACTGAGGACCAGAGCGATACTCTGGCACAGTGGCCAGAATGCTGGAACCTGGAAGCCCTCGGCGATGCGACGGAGTAAGAGGGAGACGATTAAGGGACCACCGCCCGCACCCTCGAAATCCGATGTCGCCGTTGCCGGGGCCATCCACTTCTTCGGTCAGGAGGAATTTACCGCGAAAGAGCTTGCGGCCAGGCTCGCCCCGTACTATCCACACATGAACCTGAACCCACGCACGCTCTCGATGCGGCTCAAACGGAGCAGGAGATTCAAGTGCAGGATTGTGAGGAAGACGCTGGTGTGGCGGCTCGATACGACGAGCGCCGAATAAAGGTGTAGGCAAAGTTTAAGCCAAGTGCTCCCATAGTCACAATAGAAGGAGGTGATACCCTGGCGAAACACGGCGAGGCGGTTCAGAGGTCGGAGCGTCCGTCCAGTGAGGGAGGAACATTCCGCGTCTTCACCGTGGATAGGCCGGACGGCACGACGGAGCGCGTTCACTACGCGACCGACCGTGATGGTTCAATCATAGGGTCGTCTTGGCACACCCACGGTCAAGGGAAGTCCCAGAGTCGGGAGAAGTCCGACTAGAGGCGCGACGACGGCCGATGGCTACAGCGAGAAGCATGAGAAGGACCGGAACCAGCACCGCTGGGAACTCCGGTATGATGATGGCTCCGTAGAAGGTCAGACTCGCATCATCTATGGTCAGGCTAATTGCCACCGGTCTGTCCAGAAACATCTGAAAGGGGGTCTCCCAAGGCGCCACGATGGAGAGGAGAAACCCCCTGCTTACATTCCACAGCCCGTTGTTGAGGTTGCCGAGGCTGATGGTGATGTTCCCCTCGGTCGGCCCGATGTCGCCTACCTCACCCAACATGATGGCCTCGATGTCGCCGACCCTATCACGAGGAGGTTCCTGGAACCTGTCGTCGGCCGGCGTCGGAAAGTCCTCAAGACCTTCGTCACCAGGGCTGTTGATGCTGAGAGAGCCCTCCTCCGGTGGCAGGAGGGGGTTGGTCGAGTTGTACGACCATATCGCGTTCCTATCCACTGCCACATTCTTATACTTGACCCTATCCCAAGATATCTTGCTCCACTCGCCGGTGACGACATAGAGGCTCAGCGTGAAGGGCAGATGCAGGGTTGGGTCGTCGAAAGGTGGCATACCAGGCGTCATGTTGGGCTTCCAGTAGGAAAAGCGAGAGATATGGAAAGTGATGTTGACGCTCTCGTAGCTGACTATGAGCGAAGGGTCAAAGGTGTAAACACTGGCACGGAACCAGAAGTCCCCTGAGAGAGGATGGCGTGAGGCATAGACCTGGCTGAAGCCCAGTGTGTTCTGGCTCAGCAGAGAGGGCTGGAGGACATACATGCCGTTGGCTGGGATGACAAACACGCCCTTCTCGCCAGAAGTGGGAGGAAGGCCATATTCCTTTGTCAGTGTCCCGATGTAATAGGCCGATGTTCCGATGATGAGACCTGCTCCGATGAGTATGGCCAAGTATTGGATTGTCCGGTCCTTCTTCTTGAGAACACGGACATAGCGGATGCGCTTGACCTGCTCTCGGACGGCGCTCAGGTCTCCCACGAAGCCGCGCGTGAACACCAGTGAGGTCATACTCGCCAGACCTTCTTCTTGAGAAAGTTCAGTTCCGCAGTCGGGATGACCCCTAACTCTCCCCGCCGGAGATACCATGCTGGATGCTTGAGAGCAAGACCATAGCACTCCTCTGAAAAGACTTCGCCTCGCATGCGCGACACGACTTCGCGGGCGAACCTACCAAGGGGGATGATGACCCTCGGAGAGAGAGTCCTAATCTCCTCGACCAGCCAAGGCCGGCAGGCCTCAATCTCCTCAGGCGTGGGGTCTCGATTGCCCGGAGGTCTGCACTTCACCACATTCGTCACATAGATGTCCTCCTCTGTGAGGCCGAGATATTCGAGCCATGCGTCTAATAGTTTTCCAGACCTGCCCACGAAGACCCTGCCCTCGCGCTCTTCCGTCTCACCAGGGGCCTCGCCCACGAGCATGACGCCGAAGCCGGCCCGACCACGTGGAGACACGACCCGCTTACGGTAGACGCACAGCGCGCAGTTGGTGCAATCGCTCCAGTCGCACCACTTCAGCGCTTCTTCTTGACCCAACCGACCATCTCCAGGAACTCCATCAGAACCTCGTCGTAGGTTATCTTCTGGCCCGTCTCCGCCTGCCTGCTATACACATACGAGCGGAGCATATCCCTGGTCTCGGTGCTCACCTGTATAGTCGTTATAGCCGTCATAGCAACCATCGTGGTATTGCGATATCGATATTTATTCCTTGGGGGCATTGCTGCATTGAGTATGATTCAGGGAGAATCATGTTTGCATGCAGAATAAAGCGCTTGCACATGAATCGAGGTGAGAAGGCCTGACAGCGACAGCGCCGTCCTCCTCCTCGAAA
>FWPV01003651.1_pt1 | contig 15418 bp, 13 predicted proteins | sample 2228371 | NCBI WGS metagenome assembly FWPV01 (sample SAMEA103939776, study PRJEB20133) | metagenome | reverse complement strand
CCTCAACTCGCCCAACAACCCCACGGGCGTCGTCTACTCGGAAGGCTTTCTCCACAGGCTCGGTAAGCTGCTGCAACAGAAAGAAGTACAGCTAAACACCACGATCTACCTCATCAGCGACGAAGCCTACCGCAAGATCATCTACGATGGACTGCGCTACCCACCCGTATTCCACCACCACCGCAACAGCATCTGCGTCACCTCTCACTCCAAAGACCTGGCCCTCCCCGGCGAACGCATCGGCTACATCGCCGTCCACCCCGGGTGTGAGGGGGCCCAGGAACTCATAGCCGGACTTATCTTCAGCAACCGCACGCTCGGCTTTGTAAACGCACCGGCGCTGATGCAGCACGCCGTGCGTCATCTGCAAAATGTGACCGTGCCCATAGCTGAATATCAGAAAAAGCGCGACTTCCTTTATACTCGCCTGAGGGAAATGGGCTATTCCGTGGTGAGGCCGCATGGTGCCTTCTATCTGTTCCCCAGGTCACCTGTGGAAGATGACATCGCCTTCGTCAACGAACTCAGAGAACATAACGTGCTGGTGGTGCCGGGGACTGGGTTCGGCACGCCGGGGTATTTCCGTATCTCCTACTGTGTCGAGGACAGGGTCTTGGAAGGTGCCATGAAGGGCTTCTCTGCGGTGGCAAAGAAATACGGACTTATGTAAGCAAGGGCAGGAAGATGGAACAGAGGGAGAGACAGTCGGCAGAAAAAAATGTGGAGGTGCTAAGGGCTAAGGCACAGACGGAGCCTATCACCGGCTTTCTGGGGACAAGGCTTGTCGAGCTATCTCCAGGCTATGCAAGGGTGACCATGAAGATGAAGCCAGAATACGTCAACTTTAACGGAGTCGTCTTTGGTGGCATCATCGCCTGCCTCGCAGACCAGGCGTTCGCTTACGCCACCAACTCGGTCCACACCCCCAATGTGGCCACTCAGTTCAACATCCACTTCATAGCCAGCGCCACAGCTGCAGACGAGCTCACCGCCGAATGCCGGGTGGTCAGGGCAGGAAGGCGTGTCTGCATTTCAGAGATGACAGTGAGCAACCAAGATGGTAAACTTATAGCCAAGGCGTCGGGAACTACCATCCCGCTATCTTAAGCCTCAAGGCTATGTTCCCCGGCCCGCCCCTGTCGAGGGTCATACCGTGTTTCCTGAGTTGAGAAAAGAATATGTTCCATAAGGTGTTGATAGCCAACCGCGGTGAAATCGCGGTCAGGATAATACGGACATGTAAGGAAATGGGCATCCGCACTGTGGCGGTATACTCCGATGTGGATGCCAATGCCCTGCATGTGAAACTGGCCGACGAAGCCTACCCCGTTGGCCCTGCCGAGTCCATCCACAGCTATCTGAACATGAAGAAAATACTGGAGGTCGCCAAACGTAGCGGCGTCGATGCCCTCCACCCGGGCTACGGCTTCCTGGCCGAGAACCCCGAATTCGCTGAAATGTGCGAGCAACTCGGCATCGTTTTCATCGGCCCCCCCAGCCAGAGCATGCACAAAGTCAAGCCGAAGCACCGGGCAAGGCAATTGATGAGGCTGCTCAATATCCCGCCCGTGCCTGGCTCGGATGAACCACTCCATAACTCGAGCGAAAAAGCCCTGGCACAGGCGGAGGAAATTGCCCAGGAAATAGGCTACCCGGTCATAATCAAACCATCCGGCGGTGGTGGCGGTATCGGTATGACCGTGGCCAGTAATAGAGAGGAGCTGAGAGAAGGTATAAAGTCTGTGGTGGAACGCGGCAAAAAGGTCTTCGGCGTCTCCGGTTTCTATGTGGAAAAGTTCTTCTCGGGGGTGAAGCACATCGAGGTCCAGGTCCTTGCCGACAAATATGGCCATATCATCCATCTCGGCGAAAGGGACTGCTCGGTGCAGCGGAGGTTCCAGAAATTGATTGAAGAGGCACCCTGCCCCATACTCTCCCCGCACCTGCGGATGAAAATGTACGTGGCCGCCCTCGATGTCGCCGTCGCTTTAGAGTACATCAACGCCCTGACGGTGGAGTTCCTTTACGTACCGACCACACAGCAGTTCTATTTCAACGAGGTAAACTCCCGCCTCCAGGTAGAACACTGCGTCACCGAGCTAGCCCTGGGCATAGACATCGTCAGGGAACAGATAAACATCGCCGCCGGCGAACCACTGAGCATCAGCCAGGACGATGTCGTCTTTCAGGTCTGCGCTCTGGAATGCCGCATCACCGCCGAGGACCCCGTACGCAACTTCTTCCCCTCGCCGGGCACCATCGCCAGACTGAGACTTCCCCACGGCCATGGTTTAAGAATAGACGAGGGGATATATGAGGGCTGCGAGGTCACCCCTTACTACGATTCCTTGCTCCTGAAACTTATGGCACGCGGCAAGACCAGAGAGGAAGCTATAGCCAGAATGAAGCGCGGGCTTAGCGAGCTGAAAATCGAAGGTGTGACCACCACCATCCCATTCTATGAGGTGGTCCTCGACGACGAGGTATTCAGGTCTGGCGAGTACACCACGGACTTTATCGCCAAGCGGAATATCATCCGCAAGCTCGAAGAGCGGGCTAAGATCCTGCAAAGACTAGATGCCGCCTGAGCTGCATGCATAGCCAGCACTATTGACAGACCACAGCCGCCGTGGTACTATTTAGCCAATTGACAAGAGTGACTGTGGAATAGATGCTGGTGTCTTTCGGCTTTTTCGGCTTCTTTAGCTTTTTCTTTAGCCCCTCCGGCAGGAGCCCCGGGAGGACTAGAACATAGCACCATCCGGCAAGAAAATAACCAAAGCCTCCCGGGAAGGGAGGCTTTAAATTTTGCCAAACAGGCAGAAAGATGAGCAGACAGACAACCGAGAGCGGACGAGAGGCGGCAGAAACGATACCACAGCTTGTGTGGAGAAACTGCCAGAAATGGCAGAACAAGCCGGCAGTATGCGTCAAGCACCGCGGCGTCTGGAAACGCTACACCTGGCAACAATATTACGAAAAGGTCAAGTACTTCTCACTGGGACTCATCAGCCTGGGCTTTGAACCCGGCGATGTCCTCTGCATTATCGGTGACAACGAGCCGGAATGGTTCTGGGCAGAGTTCGCTGCACAGGCCGCCGGCGGCATTGCCACCGGCATGTTTGTCGACTCCATTCCCTCGGAAGTGAAATACATCGCCTCACATTCCGGTGCCAGGTTCGCAGTGGTCAACGACCAGGAACAGACAGACAAGTTTCTCGAAATCAAGGACGAGCTGCCACTGCTCAAGAAGGTCATCTACTGGGACCCCAAGGGACTGAAAAATTATGATGACCCCATCCTGATGAGCTTCGATGAGGTGCTGGCGCTGGGCAGGGAATATGAAAAAAGCCACCCCGGTCTGTTCGAGGAGAACGTCAGAAAAGGCAAGGGGGAGGATAAGGCCTTTATCTACTATACCTCCGGGACCACCGGCCTGCCCAAGGGCGCCGTGCTTACCCACAAAGCACTGATCAACACCGCCAGAGGCTTTCTCAGTCGGTTCCCATTGACCGAGGAGGATGACCTGGTGTCCAATTTCCCGCCGGCCTGGGTGGGCGACAGTTTCTTCGCCACCATCCCCCACCTGCTTACCGGCGCCAGGCTCAATTTCCCCGAGGAGCCCGAGACCGTGACCGAGGACACCAGAGAGGTCGGCCCCGACTTCGTCATCTACGGGCCCAGGCAATGGGAAAGCATAGTTAGCAATGTACAGGTAAAGATGGCAGATGCCGGACCGTTGAAACGGTTCGTATACAATTTGTTCATGCCGGTCGGCTATAAGATAGCTGACCTGAACTTCAAGGGCGAGAAGCCGGGCATCTTCTGGAAGACGCTTCACCTCATTGCCAACGCCGTGCTCTTCCGTCCGCTCAAAGACAAGCTGGGGCTCAGTCATGCCAGGTTCGGCGTCACCGGGAGCTCGGTGCTCAGCCTGGACAGCTTCCGTTTTATCCATGCCATCGGTCTAGAACTCAGACAGAGCTACGCCAGCACCGAGGCCGGCTTCATTTCCTGCCACGGCAGTGGTGAAATAGACTTCCAGAGCGTGGGCCGTCCGGCGCCGGGCGTGGAGGTCAGGTTGACCGACGAGGGTGAGCTCTGGGTGAGAAGCGAATGCATTTTCAGCGGTTACCATCAGGACCCGGAAAAAACGGCCGCTGTGCTGGTGAATGGCTGGTGCCGCACCGGAGATGCGGTCCATATCAACGAAGAAGGGCACCTCATCTTCCTTGATAGGCTGGAGCATATGGGCGAGCTGGCTTCCGGGGTGCGCTATGCACCGCAGTACATCGAAGGCAGACTCAGGTTCAGCCCCTACATTAAGGACGCCATGGTGGTCGGCGGCAGGGACAAGGAGTATGTGTGCGCCATAATAAACATCGACTTCGCCATGGTGGGCAAATGGGCGGAACGCCATGGCATCCCTTACACCACCTTCGTTGACCTTTCCCAGAAGAAAGAGGTGGCTAACCTCATCCAGCAGGACCTCAGCCGTGTCAACAGCTACCTGCCCGAGGGCGCCAGGGTGAAGAAATTCGTGCTGCTGCATAAAGAGTTCGACCCCGACGAAGCCGAGCTGACCAGGACGAGAAAACTGCGCCGTGAGTTCATGGAACAGAGGTACAGGGAACTCATCGATGCCATGTACAACGGTGCCGATAGCGTCACAGTAGAGGCCTCGGTGACTTACCGCGATGGCAGGAAGGGTATAGTGAGCACCTCCGTGCAGGAGAGGAGCTTGTAAGATGGCGGAGCTGCTCCAGTACACCATCACCGGAATAGCAGTGGGTATGGTCTACGCGCTTATCGCCCTGGGCTTCGCCCTCATCTGGAAGTCCAGCAGCGTAGCCAATCTGGCACTGGGGCAACTGGTGCTTATTTCCTCCTGGTTTACTTACGGTATGCTTGTTCAGGCTGAATTCCCCTACTGGCTCGGCTTTCCACTGACGATTCTGTTTGCTATTTTCCTCGGCTGGTTGATCGAGCGACTCACCCTCCGCCCCCTGATCGCACAACCGATCCTATCACTGATAACGGTCACACTGGGCATAGCCTACTTCCTCGAGGGTGTGGTCACTTTCATCTGGCCCATGAGCGTGGCAGCGCTGCCCCGCCTCTTTCCCCAGGAGCCGGTCCACCTTGGTCCGGCAGTAGTATCACAGGAGTACATCTGGGCAGCGCTGGTATCCCTCCTCCTGTTCGGTCTTCTATCGCTGTTCTTTAAATACCACAGGATGGGCATAGCCATGAGGGCTACCGCCGATGACCAGCTCGCCATCCAGGCCTGTGGCATACCGGTGACCAGCGTGTTCTCCACATCGTGGATGTTCGCCTGTGTGGTAGCCGCCATCGGGGGCGTGCTCATCTCCTGCATCGGGGGCATCACCTACGGGCTGGTAGAGACAGGACTGAAGTCGTTCTCGGTGGTAATCCTCGGTGGACTGGACTCCTTTGTCGGCTGCATCGTCGCCGGTCCTATTATAGGCCTCTGTGAGAACCTGGGGGGCGGCTACCTGACACCGCTTATCGGCCCCGGCATTAAGGACATAATCCCGTTCATCATTATCATCATCGTGATGGTGTTCAAGCCATACGGACTCTTCGGGGAGAAAAGGATAGAGAGGATATAGGATGGACCTGCCCTGCGGTACCCGTAACTTTGACTACGCCAGCGACATGGCGGTGCTACGCACCAGGACACACTGGCTGCTGTTCTTTTTGCTCCTGGCCTTCGTATTCACGGCGCCGCTGTACTGGAGCAATTACTGGCTTAGCATAGCCAATCTTATCGGCATCACCATCATCGCCATCACCGGCTTGAATATCCTCATCGGTTATTGCGGACAGCTTTCCATCGGGCACGCCGGCTTTATGGCTGCCGGCGCCTATACTGCAGCCGTCCTCTCCACCAAACTCGGTGTCCCCTTTGTGGCGAGCTTGCTCTGCTCCGGGCTTGTGGCCGGATGCATCGGCATCATCTTCGGCCTCCCCTCGGTGCGCGTCAAGGGCTTCTATCTGGCTATCACCACCATAGCCGCCCAGTTCATCATCATCTGGGTCATCAACCACTGGCCCAGCGTCACCGGTGGCTTCGTCGGCATCAAGGTAGCACCTGCCTCCATCGCCGGCTTCACCTTCAACACCGAGTCCCGACAGTTCTATTTGATAATGACCATCGCTGCACTGGTCGTCTTCTTCGCCAAAAACCTCGCCAGGGGCAGAGTGGGCAGGGCTTTCATCGCCATCAGGGACAATGACCTCGCCGCTGAGGTGATGGGCATCAACCTCACCTACTACAAGCTGCTTGCCTTTTTCACCGGCTGCTTCCTTGCCGGGATAGCTGGCGCCTTATTCGCCCACTGGTCACGCTTCCTAAACGCGGAGAACTTCACCCTCGCCGACTCCATACTATATATCGGCATGGTCATCATCGGTGGACTGGGGACCACCATTGGCCCCATCTTCGGCGCCATACTCATCAGACTATTGCAGCAGGGGATAATGTACATCAGCCCCGTCCTCGAGGGTGCCTTCCCCGCACTCCCCGCCGGCTTCACCACCGGCATTGGCCCCATGGTCTTCGGTCTGGTGATCATCCTGTTCCTCATCCTCGAGCCGCGGGGCATTGCCCACCGCTGGACTTTGCTTAAGGCCGCCTATCGCCTGTGGCCATTCTCATACTAATATCAGCTAAGGAGGTGAAGAAACGGATATCAGGTGCTGCCAAAATAAGAACTAAGAGCAATTCAAAACACGATAAGGAGGTGGTATCGCAATTATGAAAAGATTGGTACTAATCGGGACCATAGTATGTCTGGCACTGCTGGTGTTGCTGGCGCCGCTGTCCGGCTGTGCCCCGAAACCAAAGGCCGAGCCCACCAAAGTGCTCAAGGTGGGCATGATGACGCCCACCACCGGAGCGGCCGCAGAGAAAGGCAGGGTAATGGGACATGCCAACCTTGACGCCATCGAGTACATCAATACCGAGCTCGGCGGCGTTGCCGGGCACCCTGTAGAGGTGCTCTGGCTGGACAGCGCCTACGATGCCGCCAAAGTGGTCACCATAGTCAAGAGGTTCATGGACGAAGGCTGCCTGCTGTTCACCACCGCCTCGTCCAAGGAGATGTCCGCCGCCATGGAGATAGCCAACGAGGCTGGCTTCCCCGGCATCGCCTGCTTCAGCTCACCGGTGCTTTACCGCCCGCCGAAGCATATCTACGGTCAGACCCCGGACTATGGCGATGATGCCCTGGCCTTCGCCAATTTTTACCTGAAAAACATCTGGAAGGGGAAGAGCGGCAAGCCCAAATTTGCCCTGCATCTGCTCAATAACCCCACCGGCTACGGCGCCAGGGATGCCTTCAAGGCTAAAGCCGATGAGATGGGGATTGAGATCGTCTCCATCGACGAACATGCCGCCACCACGACCTCAGAGATAGAGTCGCTGACACGAATCAAGGCGAAGAACCCGGATGTGCTGTTCATCTCCAGTACGCCGGCCCCCACCGCTGTGATCATCAAGAACGCCTACGAACTGGGCATGTACCCCGGAATCACCATCGGCTGTGCCCATGCCAGCTTCACCAAAGCCCTCATCGACATCGCCGGTGCCAAGATAGTCGAGGGCGTTTACGGCACCTTCCCCACAGTGCTCTGGGGGGAGGACGTCCCCGGCATGGCCAAGATGACGGAATACTGTAAGAAGCTGCACCCCGAGGACTACGGCAACATGGACTACATCACTTCCTGGGCACAGAGCCTCATCGTCGCCGAGATCCTGCGGCTGGCAGTCAAGAACGCCGGATATGATGCGCTGGCTAAGGGCAACCCCACAGCCTGGCAGATAGTGGAGACGCAGGGTTTCCACAAGCTAAAGGGCTACGATGTTGGGGGGCTTCAGGGCCCTGTCAGCTATACCCCCGGCGATAACCGCCTGACCAAATATAACCGCATCTACCAGATAGTCAACGGGCAGATAGCCAACCCGAGTAAATGGATAGAGGCACCGCTGGTAGAATACGAGAAATACGAGTGGTTCGGTAAATAAATAAGCAATGGGGCCTCTGCCGGTGCGGAGGCCCCATTTCCCAAAATACAATGCTCAAGCTGAACAACATTGAGGTCACCTACCTGAATGTGATAAAGGTGCTCCATGGCGTGTCGCTCACCGTGGAGGACTGCTCCGTGGTGGCACTCCTCGGCGCCAATGGCGCCGGCAAGACCACCACTTTAAAAGCCGTCTCCGGGCTGCTCCGCGCCGAGGAAGGGGAGGTGGTAGACGGCTCCATCGAATGGGATGGGCAGAGGATAGAGAAGAAAAGCGCCATGGAGATAGGCAAGTTGGGCATCGTCCAGGCACTGGAGGGAAGGCGCGTCTTCGGCCACCTCACCACCGAGGAAAACCTGCTGGTAGGTGCCTACAACCGCAAAGACCGCCGTGGTATCAAAGACGACCTCGATATGGTGTACGACTACTTCCCCAGGTTGAAGCAGCTCCGCCACAACATTGCTGGCTACCTCTCCGGCGGCGAACAGCAGATGCTGGTCATCGGCAGGGCAATGATGTCTGCTCCGAAGCTGATGATGCTCGACGAGCCCTCTCTGGGGCTGGCACCGATCCTCGTCAGCGAGATATACGACATCATCAAGCGTTTCAATGAGGAGAGGAAGACCTCCATCCTCCTGGTAGAGCAAAATGTCAGGATCGCCTTAAGCATCGCACACTACGGCTACGTAATGGAGAACGGACGCATCGTCCTCGACGGCACCGCCGATTTCCTGAAGAACAACGAGGACGTGAAGGAGTTCTATATGGGACTCTCCGCCCTGGGCACCAAGAAGAGCTACCGCATGGTAAAGCACTACAAAAGAAGGAAGCGGTGGCTGTAACTTCCGACAATCGCCTGTAGCAGGCCCGTCCCGGTTACGCGGTTAAGCCCTACTCTTCCTCCCCCAGATAAGCAGAGATGACATGGGGGTTGACCCTGATCTCCTCGGGCGGCCCCTCAGCGATCTTGCGACCGAAATCAAGCACGATAATCCTGTCAGCCAGGTCCATCACCACGCCCATATCGTGCTCCACCAGGACGATGCACTTCACCCCGTCTCTCAGTACCGGCGTGTCCGGATAGCACTCACCCTGTCCCTCGAAGATGTCAATGATGAACCTGGCGATGTCCTCCTTTTCTTCCGTATTCATCCCCGCCATGGGCTCATCGAGCAGCAGCACCTTCGGCTGCAGCGCCAGCGCCCTGCCCAGCTCTACCCGCTTCCTCATCCCGTAGGGCAGCGTGCCCACCACCTTTTTCCTCACCGGCTCTATTTCCAGAAAGTCGATGATGTCCTCCACCACCCTGCGGTGCTCCATCTCCTCCCGATGGGCCCAGCCGAAATAAAGGGCACTGCTGAGCACATTCTGTTTCATCAGCACATGCCTCGCAGCCATCAGGTTGTCCAGTGCGGTCAGCCCGGTGAACAGCTCGATATTCTGGAAGGTCCTGGCTATACCCATCCTGGCAATCCTGTCAGGACGGAGACGCGTTATCCTCTTCCCTTCAAAGTAGATTTCCCCCTCCTGTGGTTTGTAGAAGCCATTTATGCAGTTGAGCACGCAGGTCTTACCGGCACCGTTGGGGCCGATTATTGCCAGTATCTCTCCTTCACGGATGTCAAGGCTCACATCTATGAGTGCCCTTACACCACCGAAGGAAAGGGAGATATGCTCTATACGCAGCTTGACCGCTTTTTCGGTATCTACCGAAGGGCCTGCGGGGCTCAGCCTCGCCGTGTCCAACCTTCCTGCTCCACGCAATTACTGTACAAATTCCCCATATTATAGTCGCTTCCGGCGCCATAGTTCAAATTGCTTTTCCCTACGGTTTTACGTACAATTATGTCCGGCACAAACTGGACTTTACACAGGTCGAGAAATGAGCAAGTTTATCGATGTCCTCCAGCAGACCCTCCGCGGCTCCGCCCCACCAATAGGCTTCAGGAAGACCCCGGAGATAGAAGGACCACCTATGGTGATGGCGGTCAACCTGACCGCTCTCAGCCGCAAGGAGTTGAAGCAACTGGACGGCAAAAATATCGATGCCGGCGTGCTGGGCACACAGGGCCTGGACACCGCCACCTTCGAAGGGTGGAAACACCAGCTCGGTGAGACTCCCCTGGGGCTAATGGTAGAGGATGAGGGCAACACCGATATCGGTCCCTTTGTCGAGCTGGGCTGCGACTTCCTGGTCTGCCGCCTGAAGGCGCCTTTTGAGGTCATCGACCGGGGGAAAATAGGTAAAATAGTCCTCGTCGAGCCCGCTCTGGAGTCCGGCTTTGCCAGGAGCATAAACGACCTCCCTGTTGATGCGGTGCTCGTCGACACAAAAGGGCCTCGCCTCACCCTGGAGCATCTTCTCGTCTGCTACCGTTTCGCTGCCATTATCAGCAAGCCATTGCTGGTAACGATCGGTGCACCGCTGACCGCCGATGGACTTGCAAACCTGCACCAGGCCGGCGTAAACGGCATTTTCCTGGACGCCGGCTTCCCGCCACAAGCTATTTCCGACCTCAAGAAGGCGGTGAAGGGACTGCCCAGGACACCGCGAAAGAGGCCTTCTGCCGTTCCCCTGCTGCCCAGACCCTCCCCGGAAATACAACCGGAGATAGAAGAGGAGGAAGAGGACTGACCGCAATATAATGACCGAGAGCTTTGGTCTGTTTTTGCTATCCGCAGCCGGTATTTCACTCTCCGGCGTCATGCTGCCCGGCCCCCTCACCGCAGCCACCATAACCAAGGGCTACCACAACGGCAATGCCGGCATTTTCATCGCACTGGGACATGCCGTGGTGGAGGTCCCCCTGATGGCTGCCATCTACCTCGGCTTCGCCCGTTTCTTTGTCTACCCGCAGGTCAAAACAGCCATCGGTCTGGCAGGCGGCCTGATGTTGATAATCATGGGGCTCATGGTGGTACGCAACCTGCGGAGGTCGCACAACAACGCCATAGACCTGCCCTACAACTCACTGGTCACCGGAATAGTCATGACCGGTGCCAACCCCTACTTCTTCGTCTGGTGGGCGACCATCGGCATTGCCCTGATAGCTACCGCTGCCGGCTTCGGCATCATCGGCCTTCTTATCTTTGCGGTGGTGCACTGGTCCTGCGACCTCGCCTGGTCGCAGTTCATCTCCATGAGCGTTTTCCGGACAAAGCACCTGTGGACGCGGAAGGTGGAGATAATAGTCTTTAGTATCTGTGCCTCTGTGCTCGTCGGCTTTGGAATCTGGTTCTGTATCTCAGTCCTTACCTGAAGCCCCCGTCACCTGCCACACAACCCCTGCATCGACTGGAAATACTTGCCCTCGGTCTTGATCACCGGAGCCACCACCATCTTCACCTTATGCATGTCTTTGATGGTAAGCGCACCGCAGACGCCCATGCAGGTGCGGATGGCACCGACAAAGTTCTCCGTGCCATCGGTCACCGACGTGGGGCCGAAGAGCAGCCGCTTCAAAGGACCGCGGACACCAGCCTTTATCCGCGTTCCCCTGGGCAGCGTGGGATGTGAATGGGACATGCCCCAGTGATAGCCCTTGCCCGGGGCCTCCTCCGCCTGCGCCATCACCGAGCCCAGCATCACCGCATCCGCACCGGAAGCGAAGGCCTTGCACACATCAGCCCCGGTGCGCATGCCACCATCGGTTATCACCACCACATACCGCCCCGTCTCCTTGAAATACGTTTCCCTGGCGGCAGCACAGTCCATGGTAGCCGTCACCTGGGGCACACCCACACCCAGCACCTCCCTGGTGGTGCAGGCAGCCCCGGGACCGACCCCCACCAGTATCCCATCTATCCCGGTACGCATCAGTTCCAGCGCCGCACTATAGGTCACACAGTTGCCCACTATCACCGGTATCTTTACCATCTCGCACAGCTCGGAAAAGATGAGCCCGCGGTAGCTCTTGGAGATATGCCGGGCGGTGGTCACCGTGGACTGCACCACGAGTATGTCAGCCCCGGCCTCCCTGGCAAGGGGCGCCAGCCGCTTGGTATTGGCCGGAATAACCGAAACGGCACATACCGCATTAGCCCTCTTTATCGCCTGGATCCGTTCGCCAACAAGGTTCTCCTTTATCGGTTCAGCATATATTCTCTGCAATAACGGGGTCACTTCTTCATCGGCAGCCTGTACGATCTGCCTCAGCACCTCTTCAGGTTTCTCATACCGTGTCTGTATCCCATCAAGGTTGAGCACAGCCAGCCCACCCAGGCTGTGCATCAGCACGGCAAAATTGGTGTCCACAATGGCATCCATGGCTGCCGCCAGTATGGGGATGGAGAAGGTAAACTTGCCGATGGTAAAGTCGATGTTCGTCTGGTCAGGATTTATGGTCACATCGCCAGGGACGATGGCGACCTCATCAAAACCATAAGCTCTTTCCATCTCTTTAAATCTGGTTACAGCCACTGGACACCTCCCCCGGATTATTAGTCGAGACTATAACAGAGGTCAGCCACCGAAGTCAAGACAGGCAAGGCTGAGTCCCGTTTGAATTTGCTTTTCGGGCCAGATTTGCGTACAATGCAAGGCAGTCTTTGTTGCCTTAAAGCTGTAAATCATCCTGACAACCCAGGAGGCTATAGATGGGCAAACCCCTGTGGAAACCTGCGGAAGAGCGAAAGCGCCAGGCAAATATCACCAGGTACATCGAGTTCGTAAACAGGCGGTACCACAAAAACTTCCGCTCCTATCAGGAGCTGTACGAGTGGTCGGTGAGTGAAATACCGGAGTTCTGGGCTTCAGTATGGGACTTCGTGGATGTGAGGGCTTCGCGAAAGTATGACACCGTGGTGGACGACGTCCGTAAGATGCCCGGGACCAAATGGTTCATCGGGGCAAGGCTCAACTTCGCCGAAAACCTGCTGAGGTACAGGGACGGGCACACTGCCTTCGTATTCAAAGGGGAGACGCAGGTATCAAGACGGATGACCTACGCACAGCTTTACGATACCGTAGCACGACTGGCAGCCTCGCTGCGCAACATTGGAGTGCGCCCCGGAGACAGGGTGGCTGCCTACATGCCCAACATGATAGAGACAGCAGTGGCTATGCTCGCCAGCACCAGCATCGGCGCCACCTGGTCGTCCTGCGCTACCGATATCGGCCCGCAGGCTGCCATAGACCGCCTGGGGCAGATCGAGCCCAAAGTCCTGTTCACCGTCGATGGCTACTATTACAAGGGCAAGCGCTTCAGCACCATCGATAACGCCGCCGAGATCGTTAAAGCCATACCTTCCATCGAGAAAGTCATCGTAGCCCAGTACGGAGAACGAAAACCGGATATCAGCCCCATCCCCGGCTCAGTGCACTGGTCGGAATTTCTCCCCCGGGGAAAAACGCCGGAGCTAAAGTTCGAACAGCTACCACCGGACCACCCCGTCTACATCATGTTCTCCTCGGGCACCACGGGCAAGCCCAAATGTCTCGTCCAGGGGGCTGCCGGCATCCTCCTAAACCACCTGAAAGAGCTGATAATCCATACCGACCTGAAGCGGGAGGACGTCCACCTGTTCATCACCACCTGCAGCTGGATGATGTGGAACTGGATGCTGAGCTCGCTTGCCACCGGCAACACGCTGGTCCTGTACGATGGCAACCCCAACCACCCCGGCCCCGGCACCATGTGGAAGATCATTCAGGACGAAAAGGTGACCATGTTCGGCTGCAGCGCCAGCTACCTTAACTACCTCAGGAACGAGGGAATGAGGCCGGGCAAAGAGTACGACCTATCTTCGTTGAAAGAGGTCTGGTAGACGGGTTCGGCGCTTTCCGCCGAAGGTTTTGAATACGTGTACAGGGAGATAAAGCAGGACCTCCATTTCAATTCCAGCTCCGGTGGCACGGACATAAACGGCTGTTTCTTCACCGGCAGCCCCATCCAGCCGGTATACGCCGGCGAACTCCAGGGCCCTGCCCTGGGGATGAAGGTGAAGGCATATGATGAGAAGGGCAACCCCGTGGTTGACCGCATGGGCGAGCTCGTCTGTGAGGCTGCAGCCCCTTCCATGCCCCTGTACTTCTGGAACGACCCCGACGGCAGGAGATACCGCGAGGCTTACTTCGAGGTCTTCCCCGGCGTATGGCGGCACGGCGATTATATCCTCATCCACAGCGATACCGGTGGCGTCACCTTTTACGGCCGCTCCGACTCGGTGCTGAAGCCCTCCGGCGTACGCATAGGCACTGCGGAGATCTACAATGTGGTCGAGGCACTGCCAGAGATAGCAGATAGCCTGGCAATAGGGCAGAGCTGGAAAGACGACCAGCGCATCATACTTTTCGTCAAAATGACCGAGGGGAACCACCTGACGCCGGAGCTGGAGAACAAAATCAGGCAGCGCCTCCGTGAGCTGGCATCCCCCAGACACGTGCCCGCTAAAATCATCGAGGCGCCCGATATCCCCTACACCCTGAACATGAAAAAGGTGGAAAGCGCTGTCACCAATATACTCCACGACAGACCGGTCCTGAACAGAGATGCCCTGGCCAACCCGGAGTCGCTGGACTTCTACCAAAAGGTCAAGGACCGGCTGTCCGGAGAGTAATAGCGGCACCGGCGCAGCGCTGTCAGCGTAATCCTCCATTTGAGTCGCTTTGCAGGACTGGGCTATAATTAACCTCAAAAGTGCCATCTTTGTACGTCGTCGCTACACCGATCGGTAACCTGGAAGATATCTCTTTGCGTGCCTTGCGAGTATTGAAGGAAGTGAGTCTGATCGCCGCTGAGGACACGCGCACCACGCGCCACCTGCTCAGCGCCTACAACATCAGGACACCGCTGACCAGCTACCACGAACACAACAGGCGGTCGAAGCTGCCTTATCTTCTGGAATGCCTTAAGGAGAGAGATATAGCCCTGGTTTCGGAGGCAGGCATGCCCGGCTTAAGCGACCCCGGCTATGAACTCATCGCCGCCGCAATCGAACACAACATAGCGGTGGTGCCCGTACCCGGAGCCTCAGCCCTGACCACCGCCCTGGCGGTCTCGGGACTGCCGACCGACCGCTTCCTCTACCTCGGCTTCCTGCCGGCAAGGCGCGGACAAAGACAGCACCTGCTCCGCTCTGTGGCGGATGAGCCCTACACCCTGGTTGCCTTTGAAGCGCCACACCGCCTCGTTGCCTGCCTTAAAGACCTCAAAGAGGCCCTCGGCAACAGGCGACTGGCCGTCTGCCGTGAGCTCACCAAAATCCACGAGGAGGTATTCCGCGGCAGGATAAGCGAGGCAATCGAGCACTTCACCCAGCCCAGGGGCGAGTTCACCTTGGTCATCGCCGGCAAGGAGCCGGCACAGCCGGAACCGGACATCAACGTCGAGCAACAGCTACGGGAGCTCTATCACCGGGGCATCGGCG
>FWPV01010263.1_pt1 | contig 15419 bp, 6 predicted proteins | sample 2228371 | NCBI WGS metagenome assembly FWPV01 (sample SAMEA103939776, study PRJEB20133) | metagenome | reverse complement strand
CAACCCCACGGCAATGAAAATAATACCCCCCAACTTAAAACTTTAAATATCAGAGGGGAAGTTTATCACACCCGTTTAACCCGCAAATTTGAAAACCGGAAAAAATGGATGAAACCCGACGAAAAACAATTACTGAGCTATATTCCGGGAACTGTCTGCCAGATTTTTGTAAAGCCCGGCGATAAAGTTGACAGACATACCGGGCTGCTGATCCTTGAAGCAATGAAAATGCAAAATATTATTTATTCACCGGCAGAAGGCATAATTAAAAATATCTGTGTCAAAGAGGGTGAAAAAATTAAAAAAGGAGTAGTGATGGTTGAATTTGTATAGTGAAAGGGCAATTGTTTAAAATTGATGAATTAGTTACTATCTGCCAATTTCAACCTGCCGTGTATTAGCAACCGCCATATTAAGCACCTGCCGGTAGCTTTAATGGCCCGCTCCATGTGAAATATTCAAGAAACTCTTTAGGAATAACAGGCGATTCCTTATAAATACCATATACTGATGAACCGCTTCCTGACATAGAAGCGTACAAGGCGCCATTGTTATATAACCTGTCCTTGATATACCTTATTTGCGGATAACGGTGGAAGATACTCTTCTCAAAATCATTTTTCAGTTTCTTTTTCCACTCGCCAATGGGCAAAAGAACCGTTTTTTCAGGCGAAAATTCAGGAACTGCAGGTGTTATTAATGAATATGCTTCAGCCGTACTAATATAAATTGACGGACAAATGATTATTATATGATAATCGGTCAGATTGAGTTCGATATGCTTCATCAGGTTGCCTTTACCATGGGCTGATACCGGACAATTGCGTATAAAAAATGCACAGTCGCTGCCAAGACGGGCGGCATAACTTTCAAGCCTGTCATCGCTGATTTCAAGTTTGAATAGCACATTAAGGCCTTTCAGCATAAATGCTGCATCAGAGGAACCGCCTCCCAAACCTGAGCCCGTGGGGATAATTTTATGCAGGTGAACTGCAACTGCAGGTATCTCATAATCGGCAGCCAGCATTTTGTAAGCTTTCACACAAAGATTATCATCCTCACTCCCTTCAATCTCAATGCCTGTAGTCCTGAAATGAACAGTACTATGTGGCTTGTTAAAATCAGGAATTATTTCAAGAATATCGGTTAATCCCACAGGGTAGAAAACAGTTTGCAGGTTGTGAAAACCGTCACGACGTCGCTCAGTAATGGAAAGGCCAAGGTTAATCTTAGCGTTCGGAAACAATAACATTGTTTTCAGGTATTTTTAAAAATGATATTCTGACACTATATTTCATCATCTCACGTATCGATGCAAAAAATAAAATTAAAAAAATTTTTCAACAATTGTGAATTGTTTGATTGAATAAACTGTTTAAAAACAACATCAGGTAAAAATGAATGATGCTTTTGTATTTTCTACCTTTGCACGATTTGTAAATTCAACTGAATTATGGCACAGAAAAAAAATCCGCAGCATGCTGCCACAAACATAGCAAATATTGAACTGGGTAAAATACCTCCGCAGGCGATTGATCTTGAAGAGGCCGTTCTGGGGGCAATTATGCTCGAAAAGGATGCTATCCTTGAAGTAATTGATATTCTCACACCCGAAAGCTTTTATAAAGAAGAGCATCAGAAAATTTTCAGGGCTATTCTTGATTTGTCAGCAGGTAATAAGGCAATTGATATTCTCACTGTCACCGAACAACTTAAAAAGAATAAAGTGATTGAAGAGGTGGGAGGCCCCCTTTATATAACCCAACTTACGAGCCGTGTTGCTTCAACGGCACATCTTGAGTTTCACGCCCGTATTGTAGCTCAGAAACATATCCAGCGTGAACTGATAAGGGTATCATCGGAAATTCAGAATATGGCATTTGACGACAGTGTTGATGTTAACGATTTGCTTGATTTTTCAGAGTCAGAACTGTTTAATATTGCCAAAGGCAACATAAAGAAAGAATCACAGAAAATTAATGTATTGATTAAAGAAGCCATTCTGCAGATAGAAGAAGCCAGTAAATCAGAAGGAAGCCTTATTGGTATTCCTTCGGGCTTTACAAAACTTGACCGCCTTACGAATGGCTGGCAGAAATCAGACCTTGTTATTATAGCTGCCCGGCCTTCAATGGGTAAAACAGCCTTTGTATTATCTATGGCCAGAAATATGGCAGTAGAACATAACCGTGCAGTGGCAATTTTCTCACTTGAAATGGCATCGCTCCAACTTGTTAACCGACTTATTGTGGCAGAAACCGAACTTCCTTCAAACCGCATCAGAAACGGCAAACTGGCTGATTATGAATGGGAACAACTCGATTACAAGATTAAAAGACTTGTGGAAGCGCCCATATACATTGATGATACGCCAGCCATTTCAATATTTGAACTTAGGGCAAAATGCCGGAGGTTAAAACGCCAGCATAATGTTGAAATAATCATCATTGATTATCTGCAGCTGATGACCTGCTCATCAGACAACAAAAGCAGCCGTGAACAGGAAGTAAGTACAATTTCAAGAGCATTAAAAAGCATAGCCAAAGAGCTTGATATACCTGTTATTGCCCTTTCGCAACTTAACCGTGCCGTTGAAATCAGAGCAGGTAACAAGCGCCCGCAGCTATCAGACCTCAGGGAGTCAGGCGCTATTGAACAGGATGCCGATATGGTACTGTTCATCCACCGGCCTGAAGTGTACGGATTTACTGAAGATGAAAACGGAAACTCCCTGCGGGGTATAGCTGAAATTATCCTCGCAAAACATCGTAACGGACCAATAGGCGATATCCAGCTTAAATTTGTCAAAGAAATGGCCAAATTTACTGACCTTGAAGAAGGTATTATGGAACCGTTTATGGATGCTTTGGGGCAGCCTGTAGCCATAACCAAAGGCTCACGTATGAATGATAATGCCCCGGGTTACGGTTTCAGTAAAGATGATCTGTCAAAAAATGCCGACTATTCTGATGAGGTACCTTTTTAGCCCGGTATTTTATTTATTTTAATTCCTGAATATCAGAGCTTTCATTATATGAAATACCATATTCGGGTTCTCCTTTAATCTGCGCACTGAATAATTCATCCAGTCTTTGCCGTAAGGTACATAAACCCTCATGGTATAACCCTTCCGGGCTATTTCTTTGCAAAGCCCGGGTTTTACACCATATAGCATCTGAAATTCAAAATTCTCAGGTAATACATTGTACTTGTTTATCAGCCTCACGGCCCCTTCAATTAACTGTATGTCATGTGTGGCAATAGCTGCATAAATATTATGCTTCAGAAGAAATTCCAGACCTTTCAGATAATTGGCATTAATTTCTTTTTTCTTTTTGAAGGCAATTTCCTCAGGTTCATTATATATACCTTTGCAAAGCCTTATGCTGCATAGATTCTTCCCCGGGAAAGCGGCAATGATATCCTGCAAATCTTTCAGCGTGCGATGCATATATGCCTGAAAAACAAAACCAAACTCAACAATCTGATGAGTATGATCTTAGTGATGATTTAATTGGATCAGAGTTTTTTGAAACTGATTTTTAAATAAAAAGATGACAGTAATATTTCCATATCGGTGCATTGCGAATCTTCCATATCAATCTGTACAATGCGGTTACCGGCAGCAGCTTTTAAAATAATATCCCTTAAATTGTTATAACACAATTCTTTATCAAGGAGCAAACCAAACATGGTAGGCTTAACGGAAAAAGAAGTATCAATATTTTGCTTTTCAGCCTCTTCTAAGGTTTTAAGGTATTCAGCCTTATAAAATTCTATTTTTTCATATTTTGTAAGAAATTCACCCAGCAAATCGAGGGTAATTTTAATACCTTCCTTATTTAATTTCTTTGCTATTGCAAAAGCGTCTTCCCTGGTTTTACCCGCAATATAACGTTTTGAAAAAATCCATACCAGGCCCTCGGGCATATATTGCAGCATCCCGGCAATCATTCTGTTCAACATGCTTTCAGAGAATTAATATTTGATAACACCGAAAATTACCTGCAAAAAAATGTCTAAAAAAGGATAATTGTCATAAGATTGATAAATCACCTGTTAGTCAACAGGAATTTTGCCTGCATGGGATAACCGGTATAAAAAAAGCACAGTACCATTTGACTGTGCTTTTTTTTACTGATTACCTAATTATTAGTAAATCATAATTTTAGCCTTATAAACTGAATTCCTGCCCCTTAGAATCATCTGATAAATGCCGGCGGGGAATTCTTTCAGGTCAAGTGTTATGGTTGTCTGTGACTGAGGCATAAATACCTGCTGATTATAAACAACCCTGCCGCTGAGATTCATAATGCTTAAATAAAGCGTTTCAGGATTTTCCGTATTTATCCTCAGGTTAAATTCGCCGTTGCTCGGGTTGGGATATACCATCACGTCAATCAGGTTATCCGTAATTTCATTCAGCCCTACACTCGGATTAATCTGCACTACTTTGGTAGTCCGGCAGTCATTCTGGCCGGTTACCGTTACCGAGTATGTTCCGTTAGCAGTAACCGCAAGCGTCTGTGCTGTAGAGCCGTTATTCCAAAGGTATGACTTATGTCCGCTGCCGGCATCGAGAATATGAGGCAGAGGAACCCTCAGTACTCCGTTTACGTCACCGAAATTGACAACCGGGCTCGGCAATACCTCAGGTGTAAGAGAAAGCGTGTCATTGTTTGGCCTCATATCGGCATTGAGCAGGGTATAAAAATCTACTACAGGCTGCGGTGTTGCATTAATGGTTATAGGTTTCTTAAGTGTCAAAGTACGGGTTGTCCCGAAAGTAAATACCCTGTCGAGTACCAATGTATCAACACTAATTCGTATGCCATTTACATCGTAACCCACATAAATCTTTTCACCTACGCCGATGCTGGTTGTACCAAGGTTTCGCACCGTAACCTGGACATTTTCATAACTGCCCGAACATAGCTGACTGGCGAGGGATGCACCGGTTACTCCAAGGTCGTCTATAATCAGGAAGAGGATCACTGTATCACCGCCAAAGCAACCTGTACGTGAGTCGGTGGCTTTCACATAATATGTGCCGCTGTTGGTGGCATTATAATAATATTGTGTTGAATTATCCTGCCACAGGTAGTTGTAATAAGGATGATACCCTGCATCGATGGTGAATTCTGAAGCTCTCACCGTATATGTAGTTCCAAGTCCGAAATCTATCGCTGGTTTCGGATAACGGTAAACCGTATCAACAAGGGTATCATTTGAAACCCTGATATCGGTCGGTGTTTTAGCTACCAGGGTAAAAATATAGTCGCCCTGCGAGTTGAGATTGACAGTGCCGGGGAAAGTATGCGTTACGCTCGCTGCAGGGAGTATATCGCTTGAGAGCACGAATGAACCTGTTACCCAGCTGCCTGAATTCAGCTTATATCGTACATCAACAGTTTCTCCGGCAGGCACCGTGTCTGTACCCGTATTTACTATACGCATCCTTACAATTTCGTTGGGACTGAATGTGCAGGCAGAGACTGGTGTCTGAAGTTGCGGACTGATGTCTCTTATCTTCAGCCGTATGTAAACCGTATCAAAGTCAGAACAGTTGTTGTTATCGAGCACCCAAACCCAGTAGGTACCGGTTTCGGTAATTGTTCGTTTTTGTGATGTTGCACCGTTATCCCACAGATAATCAATATAGCCGGGTCCTGCATCAAGTTCATATTGCAACGCCTGTATTGTCCGGTCGGGGCCTAAGTTGGCTGTCGGATACCCGTACATCTCAACGCTACGTACTATTGTATCATTATAATTAACCGTATCGCCCGAATAGTTGGCATAAAGCTTAAAGTTGTAAATTCCCTTTGCCGAAAGATTAACCGGCCCTACGGCAAATGTATGAACAAGCGTGTGTTTTGAATACAGCGTATTCGCCAGATAGAAGGTGTCAACCACGGGAGAACCGTTATTCAACATAAATGCCACTTTCATTTTCTGCCCTGCCGGAATGCTATCGGTTCCGTAGTTCTTTATCCTCAGAGTAATATATTCATGAGTTGAAAGCCCGCAATCATTTGTCGGATGAAGAAGGCTATCTACGCCAACATCATAGAACAGTAACTCAACATATGTGGAGTCTTTGGCCGAGCAACCGTTGCCACGGGTGGCTGTTACGGTGACCGTATATAGGCCTCCTTTATCAACATCATATTCTCTGGTTGTCTTACCATCCTGCCACAGATAGTCATAATCGGGGTGATAATAAGGCCTCAGGATAACCGTATCAGGTTCCTTGGTCTGTATTGTATCCGGAAGGCCTATTATAGGATTGGGCAGTACGTTAAACGAAACCGAGAAAGTATCATTATTTGAGCCATAGAAGAACGGATCGTCCTCTATCAGTGTATAAGCCCTGATGTTATATGCCGAAGGCGACAGATTGCTGATTTTCTCCGCAAACGTATGCTGAATGGTCTGGTTGGGTAACAGCGGAGCAGTCAGTCTGAAAGTATCGACTGCAATGCGTGTGTTGTTAAAGTCAAATCCTACAATAATTGTATCGTTTGTTTTCAAAGCATTCAGACCATAATTTCTGATGGTTACCGTAACCTCCTCCGGATTAAGTCCTTCGCAAAGAGTTGCAAACCCGTTAATTGCCGAAACTCCAATATCATAAGGAGCAGGGTATATTTTGAAATCATCAAATGCTATACCCCTGTAACTGGTATCAGTATCACACTGCCATAAAACGCGGAATTTTACCCTTGGCTGTGAGTTGAGGGATAAGGGCAGAATTGTCCTTGCTGTTTTCCATCCGCCGCTGCTGCCCGACCAGCCGATATTCTTAAGCGCAGTGACATAATTTTCATACCAGTTCCATGCATAACCAAAAGTATTCTTGGTGAGTACAGTCCATGACTGTCCGTCATTGGTTGTGTACTGAATGTTTGCCCCGTCATTTCCCTGTTCTGACAGCATCCAGTATTTGTTTTCAAGGACAAGCCTGTCGGAAGTAACAAGGTTATAGCATGAGCTGATAATGAATGAGCTGTCATCTGAGACATAATTGCCATAAGGTGAAAGAATCCATGCTTTGGGGCTACCGGGAATCTGGCCTATACTGGCATCCGGAATTTTACACTCCCATGTGTTGGCAATACCGCCCTGCAACCAGTAGCCATTGCCTGTTTCAAAATCTACCGTATGGGGCGGCGTCACGTTTTCCTGGATGATAATATCCCTGTAGAGGGAATCATTCGTACGGTCCTGATCGCCCGGGCTGTCAGTGCTCACAAGAAAACGATAAGCCCCGGCGACAGGAAAACTGGCGGGGCGTGTAAACGTAAATACTACCGAACCATCAGGCGGTATCGGTGTTGTCACGGTATCATATACTTTGGTGCCCTGGGCGCCATTGAGTGAATAAAACAGCCTCAGGGTTGAAGGTGTCGGAATAGCCGCATAGTTCTTAACAACAACCTTTACCGTATCATAACCGGTGTTGATGCAATTATCACATGGCAGGATAATATCGGTAATACCTACATCATTGGTAAGGTATTCACCGGTAACGGCAAAATTATCAACATTCCATCCGGCATAAGTAACTGTCTTTGATTTATTTATTGCCAGACGGAATTTCACATCAGACCGGCGCCTCACAATACTGTTAATTTCAGGATAAAGATAAAGACTGTTCCACTGATATTCGGGCAGCTGTCCGCTCACCTGTGACTGCCATACCTGCGTCCATGTGGATCCGTCATCATTGCTTACATCAATACTTGCATCATCACTGGGATCAAAATAATTCCACTTCCATAAGGTAAGCTTTATTTTATCGAAAAACTTCAGGTTAATTGAAGGTGTTATGGCAAAATATGCCGTTGCCGAATCAATATCCGGCCTGTATGCCCCGTCGTCGTTAAGGTCGGTTCCAAGGCATTTATCCATTGAAAAAGCATAATCGGGGTCCGAACTTTTCACAACAAATTTTCCTTTGGGTACATCACGCTCAAAGTCATAATTGAGTGTCCAGCCTTTGTCGGTTTCAAAATCGTCTAAAAAAACCGACTCTTCAATCATGTTGCTTCCGGCCGGTGAAATGGCTGAAGAGGGATAAGCATTGCCGCTGATATAAACACTGTTGGCATCGAGCATAAAATCAACCGTGGTATAGGGCGTGGCGCCTGATTTCACATCGGCAACAAGCCACAGATAATGCATGCCCGATTTTAATACCTTACTGAGATTGTTAAACCTGATAATGCCGTTCGATATACTTTGTGCTGTCCCTATTTTGGTAGATGCACCTTTGTCTTTGTTTCTGAAAATATCATCGCGGGTATAATACAATTCAAAGTCGTTATTTTCAAACACACTGTTGTCACTGCATAATGATTTGATTTTAAGGGAATCAAGCACAAGTGTTCCGCTATTGCCAAATACGTTCAAATCAATCCTGAACACAGGCAGGTCTTTTACTCCCGAAGGAATAAGCGGATGTGCCACATGTTGTGCATTGAGCGCATAAACATACCGGCTGATGATGTCTTTCTCTTCAATTTTCACGTCATCAATACAAACACCAAATTCATCGCCAACAACTCCCATAAAAGCCACATAAAAATTATTGGTCAGATATTTCGAACCGTAGTCGTCAATATTAATGGTAATCTTTTCTGACCAGCCTTCAGGAGGAGAGGTTTCTGTCTGAAATTTCTGGATAGTGTCCCATGTACCTGCAGCGCCGGCCTTGAATAATACAATCAGTTGCGTTTGCCCGTAGGGCTGGGAACGATAAAACGATAACTGAGGTTTAACAGCCATGCTAAGGTTAACGGGAACCGAAACCAGTTTGCAACTATATGCCGTACCTGCAGGAAAATATAGATAGGCAAAAAAATTACCTTCTCTGGCGCCCGTAGGAATACTGTTATTTCCTTTATCAGCTTTTTTCCAATAAACCGATTCGTGGTAAGGTACAGAAGGCTGGCTGTTAAACTGCCATGAATTTTCAAAACCTTCTTTCAGATAATATATGGTTGTATCAACTTGAGCGAAAAAATTCTGTGAAAAAAACCATATTGCGATAAAAAATACTAAAAAACGTTGCATAACTAACAGAGTTTAGCAGGTTAAAAAAGAACTTTTTGTTTGTTTTTACGTATAGTATGTTAAAAAGTTATATTCAGGACAGCAAATAATATTAATGATTTAATTTTATTTTTATCTTTTCAAAAAATATTGATATCAATATCAAACCCTATGAAAACAAAGCAACTGGGCATATACTTTTTTTTAACGTTTTTCCTGCCATTGGTCGTTCATGCACAGATTGACAATGAATTCTGGTTTGCCGCACCTGATGTGACTGCAGGACATTCATGCGGTTCAAACCCTCCGAACGCAGGTAACGGAACACCGATTAATTTATATGTTACGGCCGAACAAGCTACTACAGTTCGTATTGATATGCCTGCCAATCCGGCTTTTACACCCATTGAATTTTATCTTGCCGCCAATGAATACCGCATGGTGAGGCTTGCACAGCCTCCCTACGGACCTTATAATCCTGCTGAATTTGAAAACTATCCGAATGCTTATCCTGCTGGAGTACAAAATAAAGGGATAAGAATTACTTCAAACCCCGGAAATATTACGGCCTATTACGAATTAAACAACAACTGCAACCGCGATATTTTTGCGCTTAAAGGAAAAAATGCACTGGGCACCGATTTTTATGTTTCAACACAGGATTATTTCCGCAATGGCTCTCCTTATACTCCCTTACCATACAGTGGTTTTGTTATTGTAGCCACCGAAGACAACACAACCATTCAGATAAACCGCAACAACACATGGCAGTTTTATAACACCCCTGCTCCCGAGTTGATAACCATTACGCTGAACCGCGGCGAAACATTTGCCTTTGTATCAAACAATCAGTTAGGACCGGGGCATATTAACGGTGTGCATGTAACCTCAAACAAAAAGATAGCCATTACCTGGTATGACGATTCAATCAGGAAAAGAAACAGTGCATCGAGTTATAGTTATGACATTTGCGGCGATCAACTGATTCCCATTGACCTGATAGGAAAGGAATATATTGTACTGAAAGGGAATATTTTCGTAGGAGATGACGGAGGTGAAAGGTTCTTTGTTACGGCAACACAAAATAATACAGCTATTTATGTTAACGGTAGCTACCGGACTACCATAAATGCCGGACAGGTGTATAATGAGCAGGTGAACAGCAATACTACACGTATTGTTTGTACAAAACCTGTTTATGTAAACCATGTCAGCGGAACCGGCGGCGGTGGCGAGCTTGGTGGTGCCACACTGCCATCTGTGGAAAACTGCACAGGTTCGCATAAGGTTACTTTTACACGCAACCAGCAAGCAGCTGATCCTCTGCAGCTTAACGTTATGGTCAGGAATGAAACCAATCCGGCAAGCCCCTTGCACAATAAAAGCATACAGAACTTCACACTTATAGTAAACGGAGTTTCGTATCCGGTTCCGTCGAGCTATTTTATATTCCCTTTCAGCCCCGACAGTTCGTGGGCAGTGCTAAACTGGCTTGGTAATGCGGCAGCCCGGACATTTTTTACCAACCTTATTACCAATGGTACTACTGCAACATTGTCTAATCCGGTTGCCTTGTTTCACCTGGGCGTACAGAATGGTGCAGCAGCAACAGGCGGAAAATACGGTTATTTTTCCGATTACAGTTCAAAGAGAGGAACTGCCGGTATCGGCGGGCCAAAGGCCCCTACCCTGCAAACCTATTGTAACCTCGACCCGATAATGTTTGCTGTCGAAGGCGGCATAAGATATAAATGGTTTGGCGAGTCAAACCCTGCCGATACCATATATCTCGATAATACAACAAATGACGAGGTGTATTTCACTCCTCCCAATCCCGGTGTGTATAAGTTTGGTGTTATTATTTCAAGAGATTGTTTCGGAGATACAATAGTATATCTGACGGCAAGGGTTCTGCTTGGACCGGTGGCAAATTTTGAAGTATCAAGCGCAACCGGATGTTCGCCTTTCGGGCCTACATTTGTGAATACAACCACGAACGGGGTCAGGATGTTGTGGGATTTTGATTTCGCCCATAAAAATCAGGACACGATTAACCAGGTTCTTCTTCCCAATCCTTTTGTGCATTTATTCCGAGAGAACCTTACAGATACGCCGCAGGTTTATACTGTTAAACTGATGGCGTGGGCGGAATACGGACGTTGTTACAGTGAGCGGGTTAAAAACATTACCGTTCTTCCCAATGTCAGGGCAGGTTTTATTGCCGATACCAATCAGGGATGTAATCCGCTGTTGGTAAATTTCACCGACACCACGCTCGGAATCATTGATACGCTTAATTCATACTGGGATTTCGGGCCCTACCAGCAGACCTACACAAAAAACACTTCTTACACCTTTACCAATAGTAACAGCAGTGCAAACAAAACATACAATGTGCGTATGATCGGATTCTCTCCTTACGGGTGTTCCGACACAGCATATTATCCGATTACGGTGTATCCTTATCTGAAGACAAATTTCAGTATCAACAATATCGTAGGATGCTCGCCCTTTTCCACCGTTGTCAACCCCGGTGGTTCTGTTGGCGTCAGTACATATTACTGGAACATCTATGACGGAAACCGCTCATATCTTGATAGTGTATTTGTCAGGAACAACAGCAATAGTTTTGTTTTCAATCATAATGATGCCACACAACCTAACCCCGACACCCTGTTTATAAGCATGTACGGACTGAATGCTTATGGTTGCCCCGACACAGCCATTACAAAAAGAATGATTATTTATCCCGAAGTACATGCCAGTTTTCTTAAATCAGACGATGATATCTGCGATTCGGTTGAAGTGGGATTTATCAATAATTCCATCGGCTACAGGCTTTTAAACGATTGGGATCTGGGTGACGGTACCTATTTTATGGATACAACCGGTAGCAATTTTGTTCACCGGTACTTTAACCGCACAACCACCAACCAGGTTTATACCATCAGGTTGATTACTACATCTGATTATTTCTGCAGCGACACAGCTACTGATGTTATTACGGTGCACCCGTTTGTAAAAGCCAACTTTGCCATTGACTATGCCAACAACTGTTCGCCGCTTAATGTGCAGTTTTCCAATATATCACTCGGAGGCGCTCAGTTTGACTGGGATTTTGGCGACGGAAACAAGCAAACGACTTATACCACAATGCCTCCGATATATCATATATTTGAAAATAATTCCGATAACGACACTACTTTTTATATATGGCTGAAAGCAACAAACGCATACGCTTGTGCCGATTCGGTAATGCGCAGCATTTCACTGTTCCCCCAGGTAGCTGCCAATTTCGACTTTGGCACTTCAAACGTTGGGTGTAATCCTTTGCCGGTTACGTTTATCAATGCCTCAAAAGGTAAAAATGTTAACTACATGTGGAATTTTGGCGACAATACTTATTCAACAAGCCAGAATCCTCCGCCCAAAATATATCAGAACAACACAAATTATGATACCACCTATTTCGTGACGCTTACGGTTACAAATCCTGTTGGATGTGACAGCAGCATGACAAAGCCTGTGCAGGTTTACTCAAAAGTAACAGCCGACTTTGCCATTAGCCGGCTTGACAGTTGTTCGCCTTTCAAAATAAGGGTTGATAACTACTCGTCAGGAGGTATTGTTGATTTTATCTGGAAATATACACCTACGGATTCGATAATCCTGCACAATTTCAGCAATCCAAACATACCTACTTATCATAATACATCCTTATTGCCTCAGAAGTACCAGATAAAGCTACGTACTTTAAACAGCCACGGATGTGAAGCAATAAAGATTGATACGGTAACTGTATTCCCTGAGATGTTTGCCAGGTTTACCCCCAATAAGCTGGCAGGATGTGAGCCATTGACCATTAGTTTCCTTAACCAGTCGAATATCATTCCGGGGACAAGTTTTGTGTGGAGTTTTGGCGACGGAAAATATTCCAACATGGTTACACCAAATCCATATACCTACTCACATACCAACTCAACCAGCGTATTCCGCAATATCAGGCTGGCGGCAACAACGCAATATGGATGTTTTGACGACACCACCATAAAGGTTGAAATATATCCTTACATTTATGCCCATTTCACTATCGACAGGCCATCCATCTGCTCTGACGACCTGTTTACCATTGACCGGACCAATACGCGGGGAGGCATTGATCACTATTACTGGGATTATGAAAATGACGGCATTTATGACGACGATATGTCGGATTTAAGATTTGACCATACTTATTCGAATACAGGAGCCGCAAATCTCAACAGACAGATAAAACTAACGGTTACCAACCCCCAGGGCTGCGATACAAGCTGGACGGAAAGCATAATGGTATATCCCGAAGTAAGGGCAGCATTTACCGTAGATAATGCTGAATTCTGTTATCCGCATACAACCAGATTCACAAATAATTCCGAACCGGCTGTGCCATTATCGTATTACTGGAATTTCGGCGATGGGGCTGCATCCACAGAAAAAAATCCCGAGCATATATACAGGAATTTCACGCAGACAAACGACCGGAATTTTACTGTAAGCCTCACAGCCACATCAGAATATGGCTGCGACAGCTCGGTTACTGCCAATATTATTGTACACCCCAAGCCTGACGCTGATTTTACATACCCGGTAACGGTTGACTGTCCGCCTTTCGTTGTACCTTTTACCGATAAATCAAAAGGTGTTGGACTTTCGTATGCATGGGATTTTGACAATGGCCATACAAGTGCGGAACAGAATCCTACCGAAACATTTTATAATGAAGAATCATCAATACTCGAAAAGCAAATACGTCTTATTGTTACAACAGCCTATTCATGTTCAGATACAAGCATAAAACCCATCAGGATATATCCGGGTGTCCGTGCTGATTTTACAGCTTCAACATGGGCAGGATGTAACCCGCTTGAAATTGATTTCGACGGAACAGCTACCAACCAGAACGAATATTTCTGGTATGTTGACGGTAAGGTTGTAAGCAATTATGAAGATCCCTCCTATAGGTTTGTTAATGAAACGGCTGCCAATAAAATATTCAGTGTAAGGTTCAGGGCTGTATCAGCTTATAATTGCTTTGCCGAAACAACCAAACAGGTTACCGTATATCCCAAACCTACGGGCGAATTTTTACCTCAGCCTGTGATGCAGGATTTCGATACAACTGATGACAGGACAACCGTAACGATTAAGAACTATACACTCAATAATAATGCGTGGGATTATTTGTGGGACTTTGGTGATGGCACAACATCGGGTGAATCGGCATCATCGTTTATAAAAGAATATACGCAATGGGGCGATATTAACAACGGCAACCGGATACCGATTACAATGTATGTAAATAATAAAATCAATCCTGAATGTGGCGACACCATATACCGGTATGTGGTTATTAACCCGCCAATCCCGCAGGTCGATCTCGGACCCGATATTGCAGGTTGTATGCCATTCACTGTTGAATTCCCTTCGTTTACAAAATATAACTATCCCGATAGTTACCAGTGGGATTTCGGCTATCAGGGCCAGACTTCCACAGAACCGCATCCGGGTGCCATAACCTATGATACCGCAGGCACCTATATGGTAAGGCTTGCTGTTAGCGGTGACGGAGGTGTAAACTGGGATTATAAACGTATCACAGTGTATCCGAAACCCGTAATTGATTTTACTTTTGCACCTGATTTTGTCTTTGAAGAAACCCAGACCGAACCACCAACACCTGTAAAGTTTTTCAACAGTACGATAGAAGGAAATACATATTTGTGGGATTTCGGTGATGGAACAACCTCTACCGCATTTGAACCCATACATGTATATGCAGATACTGGTCATTATTATATAACATTAATAGCCGAATCAACTGAAGGATGTTCAGATACACTGACCAGCAAAACACCGGTGATTGTCAGAGGTGCAAGATTAATTCAGTTTCCGAATGCTTTCATCATTGACCCGTCCAATCCGGCTGATGAATACTATGATCCATCATTGCCTGATCCGGGAGTATTCAGACCTGTGGCACAAGGAGTTGAAAAATACAGGCTCGAAATATATAATCGTTGGGGCGAACTGATATTTGTAAGCACTGAAGTTAAAAAAGGATGGAACGGCTTTGTTAACGGAAGGCCGGCCAAACAGGATGTGTATGTATATAAAGTGAACATAACATTCTCAGACGGAAAGCCTTTTGTAACAGCCGGAGATGTTACACTTATTGTGCGTGAGCCCGGAAGACCCTGATATCGTTTTATTGATTATTACTAATTGTAATGATAATAAAACAATTCAGAACAACAATCTTTAATGTGTTAATAACTATATAATTAAATTTATTTATTTATATGAATTAGTTTTTATTTTAACCC
>FWPV01010259.1_pt1 | contig 15422 bp, 26 predicted proteins | sample 2228371 | NCBI WGS metagenome assembly FWPV01 (sample SAMEA103939776, study PRJEB20133) | metagenome | reverse complement strand
CTCTCAACTACTATGTAGAACACGTCCAGTCCTCCACCGAAGGTGGAGGTTTATTTACTTCATAACGAAAAGGCCGGGTGATCGCTCACCCGGCCTTTTGAATTGCCTTCCCTTGCGGGCAAGAACCTTACGCTGCTTCAGCTTCGGCTTCAGCGGCGACGCGGGCCTTGTCGGCTGCGCCCTTGGCATCGACGTCACGCTCGACGAATTCGATGACGGCCATGGCGGCATTGTCGCCCTGGCGGAAGCCGGCCTTCATGATGCGCAGGTAGCCGCCATTGCGGGTGGCGTAACGCGACGCGATCGTGTCGAACAGTTTCTTGACGGCGTCCTGATCCTGGATCTGCGAGATGGCCTGACGACGAGCGTGCAGGTCGCCGCGCTTGCCGAGGGTGACCAGCTTCTCGACGATCGGGCGGATTTCCTTCGCCTTCGGGAGCGTGGTGACGATCTGCTCATGGGTGATGAGCGAAGCAGCCATGTTGGCGAACATCGCCTTGCGGTGGCTGGCGGTACGGTTCAGCTTGCGGCCGGCTTTCTGGTGGCGCATTGCTATTCTCCTTTAATGCAGGCTCTGTCTCAGAGGCTGCCGTTTCCTGACACATACAGGCATCCGCCTGCAGTTTGACTGGAAAAGGCAGAGATCAACCTGCCTTTTTTATCGGTTAGTATTGGTCTTCGTAGCGCTTGGCGAGATCTTCGATGTTCTCGGGCGGCCATGCCGGCACTTCCATGCCGAGGTGCAGGCCCATGGAAGCGAGAACTTCCTTGATTTCGTTCAGCGACTTGCGGCCAAAGTTCGGAGTGCGGAGCATTTCTGCTTCGGTCTTCTGAATGAGGTCGCCGATATAGACGATGTTGTCGTTCTTCAGGCAGTTCGCCGAACGGACCGAAAGCTCGAGCTCGTCGACCTTCTTGAGGAGCGCCGGGTTGAACGCGAGTTCGGTAACGGCTTCCTCTTCGACTTCCTTCTGCGGCTCGTCGAAGTTGACGAAGACGCCGAGCTGGTCCTGCAGGATGCGGGCAGCGAAGGCGACAGCGTCTTCACCGGTCACCGAACCGTCGGTCTCGATCGTCATGGTCAGCTTGTCGTAGTCGAGAACCTGTCCTTCGCGGGTGTTTTCCACCTTGTAGGACACTTTCTTGACCGGCGAGTAGAGGCTGTCGACCGGGATGAGACCGATCGGAGCATCTTCCGCACGATTGCGCTCGGCCGGAACATAGCCCTTGCCGTTGTTGACGGTGAACTCCATGCGGATCTCGGCGCCCTCGTCGAGGGTGCAGATCACATGGTTCGGGTTGAGGATTTCGATGTCGCCAACCGTCTGAATGTCACCGGCGGTTACAACGCCCGGACCCTGCTTGCGCACGACCATGCGCTTTGCGTCGTCGCCATCCATCTTGATGGCGATTTCCTTGATGTTGAGCACGATGTCGGTCACGTCTTCCCGGACGCCCGGGATAGACGAGAACTCATGCAGCACGCCGTCGATCTGGACGGCGGTCACGGCGGCGCCGCGCAGCGACGACAACAGAACGCGACGCAGCGCGTTGCCGAGCGTCAGGCCGAAACCGCGTTCCAGCGGTTCTGCGACGAGCGTGGCCTTGGTGCGGCCGGACGAGGTGAACTCCACCTTGTTCGGCTTGATCAGTTCCTGCCAATTCTTCTGAATCATTATTTTACCTTCCGTTCGTCGCCACCATCCAATCGTGGCTACCGAGCTAACACCGAGAGGAGCGCATCAGCGCTCGCCGGCGGGATGAAAGATGATCAGACGCGGCGCTTCTTGCGCGGGCGGCAACCATTGTGCGGGATCGGGGTCACATCGCGGATCGAGGTGATCATGAAGCCGGCAGCCTGGAGCGCGCGCAGAGCGGATTCACGACCCGAACCCGGACCGCAGACTTCCACTTCGAGCGACTTCATGCCGTGCTCCTGAGCCTTCTTGGCGCAGTCCTCAGCTGCGATCTGGGCAGCGAACGGGGTCGACTTACGCGAGCCCTTGAAACCCTTGGCACCAGCGGACGACCAGGCAATCGCGTTGCCCTGTGCGTCGGTGATGGTGATCATGGTGTTGTTGAACGTCGAATTGACGTGAGCAACGCCCGACGAGATATTTTTGCGTTCGCGACGGCGTACGCGGGTGGCTTCCTTGGCCATGACTTCCCTTTCATTGATCTAAACACCGCCGTAGTTCCAGCGGCTACACCGGAAAGGGCCGAGACAGCCCCTTACCAAACTCAAAGAAGGCCGGCACTGACGCGCCAGCCTTCCATTCCGGAGGTTCCGGAAATTACTTCTTCTTACCAGCGATCGCCTTCGCCGGACCCTTGCGGGTACGAGCGTTGGTGTGCGTGCGCTGACCGCGAACCGGCAGGCCGCGGCGATGACGCAGGCCGCGATAGCAGCCGAGGTCCATCAGGCGCTTGATGTTCATCGCGGTTTCGCGACGAAGATCACCCTCGACCTGATAATCGCGGTCGATGGTTTCGCGGATCGCCAGAACTTCGGCATCCGTCAGCTGATGAACGCGGCGATCAGCCGGAATACCGACCTTCTCGATGATCTCCTGCGCGAATTTCGGACCGATCCCGTGAATGTAACGGAGCGCAATTACTACGCGCTTCGCGGTCGGGATGTTGACGCCAGCGATACGTGCCACGCCTATTCTCCTTGCTTCCAGTTGCCATCCGGCAAGTGGTGTCTCGTTACACGGCCCTCGTGGGCCGCAATTACTAAAAAGGTTCTCAACAAGTCAAAACGATCGAACCCGGTCTTCCCGAAGGAAGAACGCGCCGATCGCTTCTATGCCGCGAGTTGGCGCGCTATTTAGCGGAATCAGCTGGCAAACGCAACCGGTCCCACGAAGATTCTTAATTTCGCGCCGAACTCAAAGCCCGGCGAGAATTGCTTCGATATCTGCCGTGACGGCGTCGATCTCGGCCATGCCGTCGACCGACTTCAGCTTGCCCTTGGCATAGTAGTAGCCGATCAGCGGCGACGTCTTCTTGTAATAGTCCTGAAGACGGGTGGTCATGGTCTCGGCATTGTCGTCCGGACGGCGCTTGAACTCGGTGGAGCCGCACTTGTCGCAGACACCCTCGACCTTCGGCTTCTGCAGCCGGTCGTGGTAACCCGTGCCGCACTTGGCGCAGGTGTAGCGGCCAGAGACTCGATCGACGAGGACCGAATCATTGACCTGCAGCTCGATGACGACATCCAGCTTCATGTTCTTGGCCGAGAGCATGGTCTCGACCGAATCGGCCTGGACGAGCGTGCGCGGATAGCCGTCGAGGATGAACCCCTTGGCACAGTCCGGCTGATCGATCCGCTCCGACACGATCGCGTTCACGATGTCGTCGGACACCAGGTTGCCGGCATCCATGACGGCCTTGGCGCGCTTGCCCACTTCCGTTTCGGCAGCAACCGCTGCACGCAGCATGTCGCCGGTCGAAAGCTGCGGGATGCCGTACTTTTCGACAATACGCTGGGCCTGAGTGCCCTTCCCAGCACCCGGCGGTCCCAAAAGGATAAGTCTCATCGTCCCCTCTTTCCTCCACGCAACTTCGACTTCTTGATCAGGCCCTCGTATTGCTGGGCAATCAGGTGTCCCTGAATCTGTGCTACAGTATCAAGGGTGACGCTGACAACAATCAAAAGCGAAGTACCACCAAGGGCTAATGGGATGCCCGTCTGGGCAACCAGCATCTCGGGGAGGATGCAGACGAAGACGAGATAGACCGCACCGATCACGGTAATGCGGGTCAGCACGTAATCGATGTACTCAGCGGTACGCTCACCGGGGCGGATGCCGGGGATGAAGCCGCCATGCTTCTTCAGGTTGTCCGCGGTATCCTTCGGATTGAAGACGATGGCGGTGTAGAAGAAGGCAAAGAAGGCAATCAGCGCGGCATAGAGCGCCATGTACAGCGGCTGGCCGTGGCCGAGCGCCGATACGATGCTGGTGGCCCAGCCGGGCAGCGTCGAGGTGCCGGCAAAGCCCGCGGCCGTCGCCGGCAGCAGCAGCAGCGACGAGGCAAAGATCGCCGGAATGACGCCCGAAGTGTTGAGCTTCAGCGGCAGGTGCGAGGTATCGCCCTGGAACATGCGGTTGCCGACCTGACGCTTCGGATACTGGATCAGCAGCCGGCGCTGGGCGCGCTCGACGAAGACGATCAGGCCGATAACGGCGATGGCGACGACGATGACGGTGAGAATCAGCACGGTCGACAGGGCGCCGGTGCGGCCGAGTTCGAGCGTGTGGGCAAGCGCGGTCGGCAGACCGGCGGCAATGCCGGCGAAAATGATCAGCGAAATGCCGTTGCCGATGCCGCGCGAGGTGATCTGCTCACCGAGCCACATCAGGAACATGGTGCCGCCGAGCAGCGTCACGACGGTCGAAATGCGGAAGAACCAGCCCGGATCGGCAACCATGCCCTGCCCGCTTTCCAGACCGACGGCAATGCCATAGGCCTGCAGCGTGCCGAGCAGCACGGTTCCGTAGCGGGTGTACTGGTTGATGATCTTGCGGCCCTGCTCGCCTTCCTTCTTCAGCTGTTCCAGCGCCGGAACGACGGAGGTCATCAGCTGAACGATGATCGAGGCGGAAATGTACGGCATGATGCCGAGCGCGAAGATCGCCATGCGCTCGACGGCACCGCCGGAGAACATGTTGAACAGTCCGAGAATACCACCGGCCTGGCCCTGGAAGGCGGCCGCATAGGCTTCCGGATTGAGGCCGGGCAGCGGAATGTGGGTGCCCAAGCGATAGACAAGCAAGGCGGCCAGCGTGAACCACAGACGCTTCTTCAGATCCTCCGCCTTGGCGAAGGTCGAGAAGTTGAGGTTCGAGGCCAATTGTTCCGCTGCAGAAGCCATAAAATTCTCCGCAAAACCAAAACCGGCGGTGCACGGGGCCCAGGCCGGAGGCTATCGTCCAATGTTTTTAAGAAAACCGGGCGTCGGAGTGATTGCTTGGCAATCGCATGCCTCACCCTTGTTTTCCAGAATATCCCGGAAGACGAAACGACGTCACTCCGTCCTGGGATCGTGAGGCTCACATATGGGAGCAAAATCGCCCGGTGTGAAGCACCCCGGGCGATCTATTCATGACTTATTCAGCCGCTTCGGCAGCTGCTGCGAGCAGCTTGACCGAACCGCCGGCCTTTTCGATCTTTTCGACAGCAGCCTTGGAAGCGCCGGCAACCTCGAGGGTCACCTTGGCGGTCAGCTCACCGTCGGCGAGAACGCGAACGCCATCCTTCGGGCGGCGGATCACGCCGGCAGCCTTGAGGGCAGCAGCATCGATCGTGGCCTTCGGGTCGAGCTTCTTGGCATCAATCGCGGTCTGGATACGGCCGAGCGAAACGGTCACGTATTCGGAAGCGAAGATGTTGGTGAAGCCGCGCTTCGGCAGACGACGATAGATCGGCATCTGGCCGCCTTCGAAGCCGTTGATCGAAACGCCCGAACGAGCCTTCTGACCCTTGACGCCGCGACCACCGGTCTTGCCCTTGCCGGAGCCGATACCGCGACCAACGCGGATACGGTCCTTCGAGGCGCCTTCGTTGTCCTTGATTTCATTCAGTTTCATGATGATTTCCCCCGTCTCACTTCTCGTCGACGACGCGAACGAGATGCTGGACAGCACGGATCATGCCGCGAACCGAAGGAGTGTCCTCCAGGGTGCGGACCCGGTGCATCTTGTTGAGGCCCAGACCGATGAGCGTCTTGCGCTGCACTTCCGGACGGCGAATGGGCGAACCGATCTGCTCGACCGTGATCGTCTTTGCTTCAGTCTTCTTCGTAGCCTTAGCCATGGGTCAGACTCCTCTTATTCTTCCGAGGCATTGCCGGAAGCGGCACGGCGCGCCTGAAGCGTAGCATACTTGATGCCGCGCTGAGCTGCGATGTCCTTCGGGTGAACCTGGTGCTTCAGGGCGTCGAACGTGGCGCGAACCATGTTGTACGGGTTCGACGAACCGGTCGACTTGGCGACGACGTCGTGCATGCCGAGCGTTTCGAAAACGGCGCGCATCGGACCACCGGCGATGATACCGGTACCGGCCTTGGCGGAGCGCAGCAGAACCTTGCCGGCGCCGTGGCGACCGTTGACGTCGTGATGCAGCGTACGGCCGTCACGAAGCGGAACGAAAATCAGATCGCGCTTGGCGGCTTCCGTTGCCTTGCGGATGGCTTCCGGCACTTCGCGTGCCTTGCCATGGCCGAAACCAACGCGACCCTTCTGGTCGCCGACGACGACGAGGGCTGCGAAACCGAAACGACGGCCGCCCTTCACCACCTTGGCGACGCGGTTGATCGCGACCAGCTTGTCTACGAACTCGCTGTCGCGCTCTTCACGGTTCTGACGGTCGTCCCGCGAACCACGCTTTTCTTGTGCCATTGTCCTTTTCCTTTTTCTTTTCCGGGTGCAATCGGCAGATTACTGTCATTTCGCCCTGCCCTCTTCCGTGACGGCATGGGGGCGAATCCGGGTGTGTCCGGCAATAAGCCGGAAATCCGCCCGGACACAAGCCCGGGCGGAATTTCTTAGAAGTTCAGACCACCTTCGCGGGCTGCATCTGCCAGGGCCTTGATACGGCCGTGATAGATGAAGGCGCCACGGTCGAAGACGACTTCCTTGACACCGGCCTTGACGGCCCGCTCGGCGACCAGCTTGCCAACGGCTGCGGCTGCAGCAACGTCGGCGCCGGTCTTCAGGCCCGAGCGCAGATCGGCATCGAGGGTCGATGCTGCGGCCAGGGTGCGGCCTGCAACATCGTCGATGATCTGGGCGTAGATGTTCTTCGACGAGCGATGTACCGACAGACGCGGACGGCCATTGGCCACCGCCTTGATCTGACGCCGCACGCGATTAGCACGACGTACAAGTGCTTCTTTCCTGCTTGCCATTTCGCGCGTTCCTTACTTCTTCTTGCCTTCTTTGCGGACAATCCGCTCTTCGGCATACTTGACACCCTTGCCCTTGTAGGGCTCGGGGCCGCGATATTCGCGGATTTCAGCAGCGACCTGACCGACCTGCTGCTTGTTGATGCCGGAGACGACGATTTCCGTCGGCTTCGGAACCGCGATCGTGATACCGACCGGCGGCTCATAGACCACGTCGTGGCTGAAGCCCAGTGCCAGCTGCAGGTTCTTGCCCTGAAGCGAGGCGCGGTAACCGACGCCGTTGATTTCGAGCTTGCGCTCGTAACCGTCCTTCACGCCCTTGAAGATGTTCTCGACCATGGTGCGGGACATGCCCCACTTGGAACGAGCATCCTTGGAGTCGTTGCGCGGCTGAACAACGACGGCGTTGTCCTCGAGCTTGACGGAGATTTCGTCATTCGCGACGAAGAAGAGTTCGCCCTTGGGGCCCTTTGCAGTCACCTTCTGGCCATCAACAGTGGCCGTGATCCCTGCAGGAACCGGAACGGGCTTTTTACCGATACGAGACATGTTTTGATCCTGTCTGTTCGCTAGGGAGATCCTTGCTCAGCCTTAGAAGACCGAGCAAAGAACCTCGCCACCAACATTCTGTTCGCGAGCCTGGTGATCGGCCATTACGCCCTTCGGAGTCGAAAGGATGGTAATGCCGAGGCCGTTCGCGACCTGCGGGATGGACTTAACCGAGACATAAACTCGGCGGCCCGGCTTGGAGACACGGCCGATCTCGCGGATGACCGAAGCACCTTCGTAGTACTTCAGTTCGATCTGCAGTTCGGACTTGCCGTTTTCATACTGGACTTCGGAGTAACCGCGGATGTAGCCCTCGGACTGAAGGACATCGAGAACGCGAGCACGAAGCTTGGAAGCCGGCGTCGAAACCGAGCTCTTGCGGCGTGCAGCGCCATTGCGGATACGGGTGAGCATATCGCCCAACGGATCAGTCATCGTCATTTGCCCGTCTCCTTACCAGCTCGACTTGACAATGCCCGGCACCTTGCCGGTATTGCCCAGCTCGCGAAGCGCGATACGCGACATCTTGAGCTTGCGGTAGAATGCGCGCGGACGACCGGTCACTTCGCAACGGTTGCGAATACGGGTCTTGGAGCCATCGCGCGGCAGTTCTGCCAGCTTCAGGGTTGCCTTGAACCGCTCTTCGATCGAGAGAGACTGGTTCATGATGGTTGCCTTCAGGGCAGCGCGCTTTGCAGCGTGCTGGGCAACGGTCTTGCGGCGGCGCTTGTTCTTTTCAACTGCGCTTGTCTTCGCCATATCGAAGTTCCTCTTCTACGCTCGTCGTTACGGTTACTGACGGAACGGGAAGTTGAACTCTTTCAGAAGAGCCCGTGCTTCGTCGTCCGCGTTTGCCGTCGTGCAAACGATGATGTCCATGCCCCACATCTGATCAACCTTGTCGTAGTTGATCTCAGGGAACACAATGTGCTCCTTGATGCCCATGGCGAAGTTGCCACGGCCATCGAAGGACTTCGGGTTCAGGCCGCGGAAGTCGCGAACGCGCGGAAGCGCGATGTTGATCAGACGGTCCAGGAATTCGTACATGCGGGCGCCGCGCAGGGTGACCTTCGCGCCGATCGGCATGTTTTCGCGCAGCTTGAAGCCGGCGATCGAGTTACGGGCGCGGGTGATGACCGGCTTCTGACCGGCGATGGCGGCCAGGTCGGCAGCTGCAACGCTCGGCTTCTTCGAATCGGCAGTTGCCTCGCCGACGCCCATGTTGATCACGATCTTGTCGAGCTTCGGGATCTGCATCTCGTTGGAGTACGAGAACTGTTCCTGAAGAGCCTTGCGGATCCGGGTTACATATTCGGTCTTGAGCCGCGGCTCATACTTTGCCTCAGCCATCGATCACATCTCCCGAACGCTTGGCCACACGCACCTTCTTACCTTCGACGACCTTGAAACCGACGCGGGTCGGCTTGCCGTCCTTGTCAGCAACAGCGAGGTTGGACAGGTGGATGGAGGCTTCCTTGTTGATGATGCCAGCTTCGGTGGTCTGGGTCTGGCGCTGGTGACGCTTCACCATGTTCACGCCACGCACAACCGCGCGATCTTCCTTCGGCATCACTTGAATGACTTCACCGGTGCGGCCCTTGTCCTTGCCGGTCAATACGACGACCTTGTCGCCCTTGCGGATCTTTTGCATCGCCATTGCTCCTTACAGTACTTCCGGAGCCAGCGAGATGATCTTCATGTGGTTCTTGGCGCGAAGTTCACGCGGAACCGGTCCGAAGATACGGGTGCCGATCGGCTCTTTCTTGTTGTCGATAAGAACAGCAGCGTTGTTATCGAAGCGGATGACGCTGCCGTCGGCGCGACGGATGTCCTTGGCGGTGCGCACGACAACCGCCTTCATCACGTCACCCTTCTTTACGCGGCCGCGCGGAATAGCTTCCTTGATCGAGACGACAATGATGTCGCCGACAGAAGCGTACTTGCGCTTGGAGCCGCCCAGCACCTTGATGCACATGACACGACGTGCGCCGGAATTATCCGCCACGTCGAGGTTAGTCTGCATCTGAATCATGTCAGGTCGCCTTCTTGTTGTACCGGAACGGTTGGGCGAAAGCCCCCTATCCCGGCTTATTTGTAATTTCGATTGTCGCGCGGAAAGATCTTGCCAGGGTGGTTTCCGGTTAAGGACCTTCCGTGCGCTCAAAGCAAAAGAACGCCCGTTGCCGGAGCGTTCCTGCGCCAATGGCCTGCTTCATACAGATTTCTGCGTCTGGCGCAAGGGCCAGGCGCAAAACTCTATGAAATTAAGCGTGGGCGGCTACCACCGTCCAGCGCTTGTCCTTGGAGATCGGTGCGCATTCCTCGATGGAAACTACGTCACCTACCTTGTACTGGTTGTTCTCGTCGTGTGCCTTGTACTTCTTGGAACGACGAACCGTCTTCTGAAGAAGCGGGTGAGCGAATCGGCGCTCAACCCGGACCACGACAGTCTTTTCGTTCTTGTCGCTGACAACGACGCCCTGCAGAATGCGTTTAGGCATATTTTTCTGGTCCTTAGGCCTTGGCTTCTGCCGCCTTCTGGCGGGCAATGGTTTTCACGCGTGCGATGTCACGACGGACTTCCTGGATACGCGAAGACTTTTCAAGCTGGCCAGTCGCCTTCTGGAAGCGCAGGTTGAACTGCTCCTTCTTCAGCTTGGCAAGCTCGTCATTCAACTGATCGGCGCTCATGGCGCGAACGTCTGCGGCTTTCATGGGCTTGATCCTTACTCTGCAATGCGCTGAACGAAGCGCGTCTTGACCGAGAGCTTGGCCGAACCGAGACGAAGCGCCTCACGGGCGATCTCCTCGGACACGCCGTCGATCTCGAACATCATACGGCCGGGCTTGACCTTGCAGGCCCAGTATTCAACCGAGCCCTTGCCCTTACCCATACGCACTTCGGTCGGCTTGGCAGTGACCGGAACATCGGGGAATACCCGGATCCATACACGGCCCGCGCGCTTCATGTAGCGGGTGATTGCACGACGAGCAGCTTCAATCTCGCGGGCGTTGACGCGGTTCGGCTCAAGAGACTTGAGACCGAACTCGCCGAATGCCAGGTCGAAACCGCCCTTGGCAACACCCTTGATGCGGCCCTTGAACTGCTTGCGGTACTTAGTACGCTTTGGCTGCAACATTTTCTTGTTTCTCCGAACTTATCTTTCGCCAGCGCTAAATCAAGCGTTCTCGCGGCGACGGTCGCCACGTTCACGGCTTGCCGGACCCTGCGCATCGCCTTCGAGCGCGCGGCGTTCGGAGGCCATCGGATCATGCTCAAGGATTTCGCCCTTGAAGATCCAGACCTTGACGCCGCAGATGCCGTAGGCGGTTTCTGCTTCGGCCGTACCGTAGTCGATGTCGGCACGCAGGGTGTGAAGCGGCACGCGGCCTTCGCGGTACCATTCAGTACGCGCGATTTCCGCACCGCCGAGACGGCCGGCGCAGGTGATCTTGATGCCTTCGGCACCGAGACGCATGGCCGACTGAACGGCGCGCTTCATGGCGCGACGGAAGGCGATACGACGCTCGAGCTGCTGGGTGATCGACTGAGCAACGAGCGTTGCGTCGATTTCCGGCTTGCGCACTTCAACGATGTTGAGGTGCGTCTCGGAGTTGGTCATCTCGGAAAGCTTCTTGCGGAGCTTCTCGATGTCTGCGCCCTTCTTGCCGATGATCAGACCCGGACGTGCCGAGTGGATCGTGACGCGGCACTTCTTGTGCGGACGCTCGATGACCACCTTGGCGATGCCGGCCTGCTTCAACTCTTCCATCAGGTAAGCGCGGATCTTGAGATCCTCATGGAGCAGCTTGCCGTATTCGGCATTGTCGGCGAACCAACGGCTGTCCCAGGTGCGGTTGATGCCCAGACGGAAACCGATCGGATTGATTTTCTGACCCATTATGCGGCCTCCCCATTGGCTTCGACTTCGCGCACCACGATGGTGAGGTGCGAGAACGGCTTTTCGATGCGCGATGCGCGGCCACGGCCACGAGCGTGGAAACGCTTCATGGTGATCGACTTGCCAACATAGGCTTCGGCGACGATCAGCTGATCGACGTCGAGGTCATGGTTGTTCTCGGCGTTGGCGATTGCAGACTCGAGGGTCTTCTTCACCGTGCCGGCGATACGCTTGCGCGAGAATTCCAGGTCAGCGAGAGCGCGCTCGACCTTCTTGCCGCGGATGAGCGCGGCAACCAGGTTGAGCTTCTGGGGGCTGACGCGGATCGTGCGCGCAACAGCTTGCGCCTCGTTGTCCTTCAGCCGACGTTCGGCTTTTGCCTTGCCCATTGTTACTTCCTCTTCGCCTTCTTGTCCGCACCGTGACCGTAATAGGTCCGGGTCGGAGAGAATTCACCGAACTTGTGACCGACCATGTCTTCGTTGACGCTGACCGGAACGTGCTTGCTGCCGTTGTAGACGCCGAAGGTGAGGCCGACGAACTGCGGCAGGATCGTGGAGCGGCGGCTCCAGATCTTGATCACCTCGTTGCGGCCGCCTTCCCGAACCTTCTCAGCCTTCTTGAGAAGATAGCCGTCGACGAACGGGCCTTTCCATACTGAACGAGCCATTTCTGACTAACCTCTCTTACTTCTTCTTCAGGTGGCGGGAGCGCATGATGAACTTGTCGGTCGACTTGTTCGAGCGGGTCCGCTTGCCCTTGGTCGGCTTGCCCCACGGGGAAACCGGGTGGCGACCACCGGAGGTGCGGCCTTCACCACCACCGTGCGGGTGGTCGACCGGGTTCATGACGACACCGCGGTTGTGCGGGGTCTTGCCGCGCCAACGGGTGCGACCGGCCTTGCCGTCGTTGATGTTGCCGTGGTCCGGGTTGGAAACCGCACCGACAGTCGCCAGGCAGGAGCCCGGGACGAGGCGCTGTTCGCCGGAGTTCAGGCGCAGGATCGCCATGCCGGCATCGCGGCCGACGAGCTGGACGTAGGTGCCGGCCGAACGGGCGATCTGACCGCCCTTGCCCGGCTTCATTTCGACGTTGTGGACGATCGAGCCAACCGGGATCGCCTGCAGCGGCATGGTGTTGCCGGGCTTCACGTCGACAGCCTTCTCGGACGAAATGACCTTGTCGCCGGCAGCCAGACGCTGCGGAGCGAGGATGTAGGCCTGTTCGCCGTCGGTGTAGGTGACGAGCGCGATGAAGGCGGTGCGGTTCGGGTCGTATTCCAGACGCTCGACCGTGCCCTCGACGTCAAACTTGCGACGCTTGAAGTCGACCAGACGGTACGAACGCTTGTGACCACCACCGATGAAGCGGGCGGTGATACGGCCGAGGTTGTTACGGCCGCCGCTCTTCGAGAGACCTTCCGTCAGAGCCTTGACCGGCTTGCCCTTGTAGAGGCTCGAGCGGTCGACGATGACGAGCTGACGCTGGCTCGGCGTGGTCGGATTGAAATGTTTCAATGCCATTTTACTTGTTCCCTACCTCAGACGCCCGTCGACATGTCGATGGACTGACCTTCGGCGAGCGTGACGATCGCCTTCTTGACGTCCTTCTGCTTGCCGGCGAAGCCGCGGAAACGCTTGATCTTGCCCTTGCGCAGCAGCGTGTTCACAGCGGTGACCTTGACACCGAAGAGCGCTTCGACAGCAGCCTTGATTTCCGGCTTGCTGGCACCCTTGGCGACGTTGAAGACGACCTGGTTCTGTTCGGATACCATGGTCGACTTTTCAGTGATCGACGGAGAGACGATCACGTCGTAGTGGCGAAGATCAGTCATTTGAACCGCTCCTCCAGAGCTTCAACCGCAGCCTTGGAAAGCACGAGCTTGCCACGACGCAGGATGTCGTAAACGTTGATGCCCTGAACCGGCAAAACATCGATGTTCGGGATGTTTGCCGCTGCGAGCTTGAAGTTGCTGTCGATCTCGGCACCGCCGATGACCAGAGCGTTGGTGAGGCCGAGCGAAGCGAAGCTGCCGACCAGGGCCTTCGTCTTGGCTTCAGCAGCCGTCAGCTGATCGACGATGATCAGATCTTCCGACTTCAGCTTGGCCGAGAGAGCGTGACGCAGAGCCAGAGCGCGAACCTTCTTCGGCAGGTCATGGGCGTGGCTGCGAACAACCGGGCCGTGAGCCTTGCCACCGCCGCGGAACTGCGGAGCGCGTGCCGAATGGTGACGTGCGCGGCCAGTGCCCTTCTGCTTGTACATCTTGGCGCCGGTACGGGCGACTTCTGCACGGGTCTTGGCCTTGTGGGTGCCCTGACGCTTCTTGGCGAGCTGGTAGCGGATCATGCGGGCGAGGATGTCCTCGCGCGGATCGAGACCGAAGATCGCATCCGACAGGGAAACCTTGCCGGCGTCTTTGCCCTCGAGGGTCGTGACGTTCAATTCCATTGGTATGGCTCCCTTACTTCGCCGACTTGACGGCGTCGCGCACGATGATCCAGGAACCCTTGGAGCCGGGAACGGCACCCTTCACAAGGATCAGACCGCGATCTTCATCGGTCGAAACGACTTCCAGATTCTGGGTGGTGACGCGCGTCTGGCCCATGTGACCAGCCATGCGCTTGCCCTTCCACACGCGGCCCGGATCCTGGTTGGAACCGGTCGAACCGTGCGAACGGTGGGAAACCGACACGCCGTGCGTGGCACGCAGACCGCCGAAGTTGTGGCGCTTGATGGCACCGGCAAAACCCTTACCGATGGTCGTGCCGGTCACGTCGACCAGCTGACCGGCGGTGAAGTGGCCAGCGGTAAGCTGGGTGCCGACGTCGATGAGGTTGTCTTCCGAGACGCGGAACTCGACGAGCTTCGCCTTCGGCTCGACGCTGGCAGCAGCAAAATTGCCGCGCATCGCCTTCGAAGTATTCTTGACCTTCGCCTGGCCTGCGCCGAGCTGCACGGCGACATAGCCGTTCTTCTCGGTCGTACGCTGGGCAACGACCTGTACGTTATCCAGACGCAGAACTGTTACCGGGACATGCTCGCCGGCGTCGTTGTAGACGCGGGTCATTCCCACTTTCTGTGCAATCACACCTGAACGCATTGGTTCATTCCTCTTGAGAGTCGCGCCAGGTTCCGAAGATCCCGAAGCTTGCCTCTTTGTTTAAGGATTCCATTCAGGCCCTTCCGGACCATCAGGTTTCCCGTTTCGAGAAGTCGTTGGCAGGTCTTGCCACGTACCTTCCTTGTTATTTCGGCTCTCGCCGGAATCTCTTCTTAGAGCTTGATCTCGACGTCTACGCCGGCAGCCAGGTCGAGCTTCATCAGAGCATCGACGGTCTGCGGGGTCGGATCAACGATGTCGAGCAAACGCTTGTGGGTGCGCATCTCGAACTGTTCACGGCTCTTCTTGTCGACGTGGGGCGACCGGTTGACGGTGAACTTTTCAATGCGGGTCGGGAGCGGTACCGGGCCGCGAACGCTTGCACCGGTGCGCTTTGCGGTAGAGACGATCTCCCGCGTAGAGGCATCAAGAACCCGGTGATCAAACGCCTTGAGGCGGATGCGGATATTCTGGCCGTTCATTCGACGTATCCTTGTTTCTTTTCTTGCGTCTCTGATGCGCAGAGACAGTGAATTACGAATTGCTGGCCGGCCCCTGATTTTCAAAAATCACAGGGACACCGCGGGGTGCCCCTGTCACTTATAAAGCATGAGGTGCCCTGCCCGCCCCGACAAAAAATGACTGTCGGAAAATGCAGCGCAAGAATCGGACGATGCAAATCACCGTCCGATTCTGATCGTGGCCGGCGACATACACCGCCGGCAGCGTTTCGTCAATCGATTACTCGATGATCGAGGCGACGATGCCGGCGCCGACGGTGCGGCCGCCTTCGCGGATCGCGAAGCGCAGCTTTTCTTCCATCGCGATCGGAACGATCAGCTCGACGTCAACCGTGACGTTGTCGCCCGGCATGACCATTTCCGTGCCTTCCGGCAGCGTGACGATGCCCGTCACGTCCGTCGTGCGGAAGTAGAACTGCGGACGGTAGTTCGTGAAG
>FWPV01010258.1_pt1 | contig 15423 bp, 7 predicted proteins | sample 2228371 | NCBI WGS metagenome assembly FWPV01 (sample SAMEA103939776, study PRJEB20133) | metagenome | reverse complement strand
CGGGCCGTAGGTATTGGTGAGGCGGAGGACGCAGGTGCGCAGGCCGTACGCCCTGTGGTACACCAGGTGATACCATTCGCCAGCCAGCTTGTTGATGCCATTGATATCGACCGGCTGCAGCGGGTGAGCTTCATCGACCGGCAGGTAGCGCGGCCGGCCGTACAGTTGGCGCGTGCTGGCGAAGATGATCTTGATCTCCGGGTTGTGATGGCGACACGCTTCGAGGATGTACAGTTGGGCGCGGACGTTGATCTCCAGATCGGGATAAGGATTGCGCATCGAGTCGAGGTGGCTGGTCTGGCCCGCCAGGTTGAACAGGTAATCCTGGCCACGCACCAGATAGCGCATCGAGTGTTCATCGCGCACATCGGAGATGTTGATGGTCACCCGCTCGCGCACCGGCTCGATGTTCCACAGATTGCCGCCGTATTCGGGGATGAGGCTATCGACCAGCGTCACTCGCGCGCCCAGTTCGACCAGCCGGATAGCCAGGGTCGAGCCGATGAAGCCGAGGCCGCCGGTGATGAGCACCCCTTTGTTGGAGAAAGCTGCGAAGTCGCAGGTCATCGTCCACTCGATCTCAAGGCATGTGTGTGCGCGCCATTATCTCACAGCATCGGGATTTGCGCCCATCTGAAGATGCCGTTGCAGCGCCGCGCGCCGATCGAGCAGGCCCGCGCCGGGTGGGCGTCGCGCTGAGAGTGATCGAACAGGGCCGTATCGAGATCGCGCGCCGTCCCAATCCGCCCCTCCCCGCGGGTCTCGATACGGGCTGCGCCGCGGACATCTCAGCTCCCACAGCCCCTTCCTGGCGCAGCCCTACTCGACCAGCGAGCGCGCCGATCGAGTGGCCCGTCCGCGTTCGCTACGTCAGCGCCTGACGCAAGGCGGCCACGGCGGCGTGATCGGGCGCCACATCCTGCAGGCGTCGCAAGGCGATCTGAGCGCCTTCAGCGTCCCCCAGTTCGACGCACAGGGCGCCGAAAGCGGCCAGGACATCGGCGTGGTCGGGCCAGCGACGCAGCGCCTCCTTGACCACCTCCGTCGCGGGCGCGTACTGTCCGCGCGCGCGGTGGAGGTCGATCAGATTGAGGTAGGCGGCGACGTCGTCGGGATCGGCGCGCTGGGCGTCGGCGAAAGCGGCGGCGGCGCCATCGAGGTCGCCCGTCTGATAGAGGGCGACGCCGAGCTGGTTGAAGGTGGTAGCGGCCGGCGCAAGCGCGAGCGCCCGACGCAAGGGCGCGATCGCTTCAGCAGGGCGGTCCAGGGCCAACAGCGCCATGGCGAGGGCAATGTGGCCAGCGGCCAGGTCTGGATAGCGCGTCGTCACCTCTGTGAAGGCGCGCACGGCGGCTGGCAGGTCGCCGCGATCGAGGGCCGCGCGGCCGGGGGCGAGGAGTGCCTCCAGCGCCTGCTCCTGGTCAAGCGCATCTCCATCATCAATCTCCGCCAGATTCTCAGGGGCCAGATCGGCTGACGACGCAGGTGAAGGCGCGCCGCCGCCTAGTTGAGCGATGATGGGATCAAGAGTCGCGGCCAGATCAGGATATACAGAACGAGTCCGCACATAGAGCGCATATGCCGTCTCCGGATCATTGCGCTCCAGGGCAAGCGAGGCTGCGCCTAACAAGGCCCCCAAATTATTCGGGTCAAGCGCCGAGGCGCGCTGAAAAAGCTCACCCGCCTCCGTCAAATCGCCGCGTGTCCTCACCAACTCGGCCAAGCTGGATACCAGGTCCGCATCCTGCGGATAACGGTCGACGCCGCTGCGCAAGATAGCCTCAGCGTCCGTCAACTTGCCTTGACCGATCAAGAGCAGACTCTTCTCCGTAAACTCATAATAAGCCCGATTGTAACGACGGATGGGACGATGTGCGATCTCCTGCAGACGCGTCATAGCCTTCTCGGCAGCCTTCTCCCATGTGAAGCTCTTACGGATATGCTCTGCCGCGCGACGGCCCAACGCCAGCGCCTCTTGAGGGCGTTCATAGACCCGGCGCATGAGGCGCGCCAGGTGTTCTGTGCTCGGCTCGGCCAGATAGGGATAGTCGACCGTCTCCAGATTCGCTACACGCTTCTCAGGCATCCAGACGATGGAAGAAGGGACCAGGTAGGCGTTGCTAGCATCACAGAAATCAAGGGCGGCGCCATAGTTAGTCACGATCACCGCGCGGCCGCATGCCATAGCTTCAGCAATGGGCAGGCCAAACCCTTCACCTCGGTAGGGCAGCACCAGACAATCGCAGGCAGTGTACAGGCCGGGCAGATCATCAGGAAACAACACATCGTCAAGATAGAGGATCTCTGGGGCGTTAGGGTCGGCCTGAGCCTGACGGATGCGATCAACCAGGAAACGCCCAGGATATCCAGGCAGATCTTTGATCACCAGGCAGACGTCATCATCGGCTGTAAACTGGCTGAGATAGGCGTCGAGGAGGATATCAGGACCTTTACGCCAGATCACAGCACCCACAAACAGAAATTTGAAGCGTTTTTGGGTGGGCAATACGGCTGGCCTTGCATCCGGACGGAACTTATCCACATCGACGCCCGCTGGCACGATGTGGACGCGCTCAGGAGCCACGCCACTGCGTATGTAACAATCCTGAACAAAAGCGGAATAGACCCATACTTCATCGACCTGCTCGTTGATGACAGGGATCCACTCTTTGGGCAGGCTACCGTACTCCCACGGCTGGATCATCACCCAGTGCCCGTCTGACGGTGGGGTGAGATTAGGTGGCCACTGGTGACGCACATGGATGACAATAGGGCGGTCCAAGGGAGCGCGCACGCGCTGGACCAGACGCAGGAAGCGCGGGTCAATCTGAGGGTTGAAGTGATCCGGTTCTGTGGGATAGAAGGAGACCTGACAGCCAGCATCGAGCAAGCGCAGGCCCAGCTCACGGTTGATCAGGCCCAACGACGTATGAGTGAACAGGCCTCCCTCCCAACGGATCGACATGTGATCGATGGCAGATTGCAACGGAGTAGCCAGCCGATGCGCCAGCTCGACCTCCACGGCGCGCAAACGATCTGCGACAACGGTCGCGACGGACGACCACTGCCAGCGATCGATCATATCCTGGCGCGCGCGCTGGCCAATCGCTGTTATCTCTTGAGGGCATTCGACGACGCGCCGCAAGAGGGCGGTCAAGTGATCGACGGAAGGCTCGGCCCACCGCAAACCGCGCAGGAAAGCCAACTCTGCGCGCTCGTCAACGGGGACCAATTTCTCCACCTCAATGAGCAGGCTGTTGTCGTCGTTCATGTAGTCCAAGGGAGCGCCCCAGCGCGTGCCGATCACTGGCAGGCCGTTAGCCATGGCCGCCATTCGCCAGTGGCCCCAGCCGCCGCCGCGCGCTGGCGCGACCAGGACATGCGCGGCAGCAAGGAGATTCGGCACACAGGCGTAGGGAACGTGGTCGCGCGCTACCACGATCGGCGCCACATCGGCGCGGCTGCGGCCAAGTTCTTCACGAAGAAAACGGTCGATCTGGCCTTCGATCTCGGCTGCCTCATCGCCGACCACTGAAGTCCCTAATAGGTGAGCATGAACCAAGAGGCTCACGTCTTCATCCGGTCGAAAAGCCTGCGCCCAGGCGCGCAACAACACATCCCATCCCTGGTGGTAAGCCCAATCACCCAGGAAGAGGAAAACCACGCCCCGCAATCCTCGGAAATAGGCAGGCTGCAGGCCCGGACGGAAACGGTCAACATCGACGCCGTTGGCGATTACAAAGATCGGCGCCCGTACGCCCGCAGCGCGCAACGCCTGGCGCTGGAACTCGCTGGGGACCCAGATCTCGTCCATGTCATTGCAACGAGCGACCCAGGCGGCAGGTAGAACCTCGGTTTCACAGGTGGTGCGACCAATCGCGTAATCAGCATCCGGCGCCCGTTGAAACGCTATGGCTGGCGCGTCGATGACGTCGATCACGCGTTGTTGGAGGGGATAAGCAACGGCGCGCTGGAGCGCCTCGCGCAGCGGAAGCGGCAAACGGTTGAGGAATCTCGAATCCCCTACACCAATCGCCCGGGCGGCAATCGGCTTCCCCTGTTCCTGCAGATGTAGTATGAGCAAGCGCGACTCATCGGCCAGGGGACTGGGGCTGAAGATAGACGTCCGCCAGCGCACACGAGCTGGTTCTTGATCGGAAAGGGACTTCTTCGGTCGGCTGATCGGCCGACGGACAGGCGCAGACGAGGAAGAGGGCGCTCGAGGATCACGCACAAGGCGCTGAATGCCGCGCGCGCCGCGCTCTAGTTCGACCCCTTGCGGGAACTGGGCGTCGAGGCGTACATAGCCATGCCGAACGCAGGCGCTGAATGGAGTCGCCGTGGTCGCAATCAAGTCCGCCGTCACCTGCTCGAACCACGTATGTTGCCCGGCAACCAGCAAGAACTTACGAGGCTGCGCTTTGGAGGAAAGCAGGCGGTCGCGCTCAGCCTGGGCGAACACGAGGAGCGATTTTTGCAGATCCTGGGAGAAGGCTATAGATGCCGAGGTAATGGCCTCCTCTGGCTTATCGGTCGCCTTGGCTGTTGCTGCTGCTGACGTGCTGGAGAGGCCCGCGTCGAAGATGAAGCACACGGCGCGCTCAAAAATCTCGGCCTGTGAAGCGGCGACACAAGATGAAGGAAGACGATGGCCCAAACCAGCGTGCTGCATCAATTGCGGATCGTACAGGATCCGCCCAACATGGCCACACTGGTTGCGGAAGCGACCAAGAAGATCTAGCAATACGGGGTTGGCGCCCAGATAGCCGACATCAGCAGAAGACGGGAAATTGACGAGATGGTCAACCAGGAAAGGCAAGACATGGGCGTCATCGTAGAATAGCGATTCGTTGTATGAATCGACCGTATACGCACGCTCAGTGTACGGTACGGCCTGGGCCGGTATCAGGTGCTCGATCACCTGATCCAGATGAGATTGCGCCAGATGGATCTCCTCGATCGGCTCATCCGGCATCCCCCATGTCTCAGCCTGGTCCGGCAGAAACGGGCTGACCACCTGAAAATAGAAACGTTCAAGGTCATTGGAGACTCGACTAGGGCCATGCGCCAGCGTAGCCTGACGGGTATGATCGCAGTGATAACCGAACAGGTGATCAACGAGCGATTCGACACGGCCATTATAGAGGTACATTCGCCGACACAGATTGCTATCAACATGCCAGCCGAGGACCATCTCCTCATTGAAGCCGTGGATAGCATAGATCTGCTCGCGCAACATGAGCTGGAAGTCGCCGGGGCCATCGTAACGGATATCGGCAACGTTCGTGATCACCTCGTTGAGGTGCAGGGTCTGTCCCCAACGAGCGCAACTGGCGATGATCGCCTCCGGATCAGCGCGGTCGAACGATTCCCACAGCGTCTCAGGGATCTCGAAGCGCGGCAACTCATAGAAACCTGAAGGAAGATCGGCGACGATATCGGAGAGGCTGCGTCCGGGTTGGCGGGGGACGAAGATCATATCAGTGTTCGTAGAAAGGATCCACCGGTTGGCCGGGTTAGCGCGACGGATGGCCAGGTTACGCGATTGTGGTTCGAGGACATGGAGGTGAGAGCCGCGCCGCGATCGCTCGAAAAGAGCTGGGCGGAAGCGAAGGATACGCAGCAGATTTTTTGCGCGTGGTGTCAAAGTATCCTGGATCGCCTCAGGGAAGGTGGGCAAGTCGTCGGGTGTATTGCAATCGACGAAGATGATTTCATCATCGGGGTCAGTCAGGACATGGGCCAGACAATTGAGGCTGATCGCGGCCCGCTTGTGCAAATTATAGCCGTGATTGTCATTGCGGCCATAGAGGATGACAGAAAGCATACGCTCCTTTCACTCACGCCGTGAGCAGGCCATACAGTCGTTCCAACACCTCGCCCAGGGGTCGATTGCCATCAGCCCAGGCCGTCGCCAGGTTGACGATGAGGAGCGGGAGAGTCGCCGCCGGCAATTCATCGCGATGGACGACAACGAACTGGGCCGGATCAGGCGCGCTGAGGATGGCCTGGAGTGCTGCGGCGGCAGCATAGAGTTCGTCAGTCGGGACCGCTCCTGGGCGATTGAGCATGCGGCCGAGGCGATCGCAGACAAACGTGCGGTTATCGCCTCCGGCCGACTGTCCCTCGGCCGTCATGATCAGCGCCGATTGCTTCCTTTGATTAACCAGCATCTCCGCATTAGAGCCAAAATCAGTTTCCCAAGCGGGAAAGGTATATGGAGGCTTGACTTCATTAAGCGAGAACCATCGCCAGTGGGCCTCCATCGAAAACAGTTCCTTCAGTTCCCTCCTCACATGACTATATGAATCTGGATCGCTGACTGCCCCGGAACGCAAACTATGATCGCCAGAGAACAAAGTGAGCGAGTTACGTGATACGAATTCGGCGATCGCAACAATGTCTTCGGAAGAAGACCAGATATCTCCGAGGACCAGATCGCCCGCATTGCTATCTCCCATCCTCCACAACCGGTGCTTGCCGTATGCCCCGTATGCCCTGGCATAGGCGCTATAGCGAACATCCGATATATCGTGGACTGCAACAACATGACGGCGCTTGGCCAGCAATGGCAGCAAGCGCCCCAACACACATTCAGCGACGTCGAATCGATTTGTATCCCAGAAGACCAGGATCGATCTTGCATCTCCCAACGCCTGCGCAAAGTCGAAGGTAAGGATATCAGCCTGATGGACCTCTAGCAGATCAAACCAATCGGCTGGCACGACTTGCGCCAGCCGAAGAGATGAGTGAGTCTGCCATGCATCCGAGCGGCAGATGCTTATCACACGGCACGGTCGCCGAGTCTTTTGCAGGTTGGCTGCCATCATCAGCGCGGCTGTTGAGTTGCCCCACCCTCTTCCTAAATCCACAGCCACCTCTGGCTCGAACTCGAGCATGAACGCCATCAATTGCACCCACTGAGGCGGGCCAAGGTCACCTGGATGCCCTATAGCCTCTACCGCCCTTCGGATACGATCGGCATTCGCCGCGAGGGTGGGCGCATGATTGACCAGGGCGTGGGATAGAAACTCCTGATGTGCATGATCGGACCTTATGGGATCAGGCCCCTGATCAATTTGCCGTTGGTCTGTATGCACCCGTGCGTTAGCACCCGGCAGGCAGGCAGATACAGATACAACGGCAGCCCCCCGCGGCCACTCGTATCCATAGTGATCCATGGCAGGCCCACAGATCTCGGCGAAGACCGCTCTTTGCTCGGCGCTCCAGGTAGCCCAAATCGCCTCAGGTGAGCGATCGCCGCGCATCTTTCGATTCACATCGATTAACTGCAGTCGTCTCAGTTCAGCCAGATCGGGGGTAGCGTCAGGATGTAGCCAGGTGATCAAGTCGGCCAGGGCCTCAATATCAGCGACCATATCCTCTAGACGCACAACTCGCAGCGACGTCCGTCCTTGCAACTGCTGTTCTAGCCATTGCCCAGTCGCCTGGTTAGCACGCCATCGCCAACACCACCGCGCCCAGGGGGTGTACTGGTTCCAATCTCCTCCAGGACTTCCTATAAGCGTCCAATACCACCGCAGCCAGTCGGTATACAGCACATCATCTGGAGAGACGCCTCTTGTCCAGTAATAGAGCGAGTTGACTGTCTGAATCCCATTGCGAATAAGAAGGATCAGGCGATCGACCGGCTGCCAGGCGTTGACCTCAGGAATACGGCTCACCTCCCACGAATGCGAGTCTCCCACAGCAGCATACCGCTGTAGCTCTTGCTGGATGAAGGCGAAGTAGGTACGATACAACCCAGCAACCCCATACGCTGCTTCATATTCGAGGCATTCCTGCCAATTCTGGGTGATCCAATTCAGCTTCTCTTCGTGAAAGCACTCGATTCCTTGTTGAGGATGGTTGAGGGCTTGCGCAAGCCACTTGGTACCGCAGTGTCCTGTGCCAGCGACCAAGAAAAAAACTCCACTTCTCTTGTCGGTCTGCTGCTCACGCTTCATCAGGCTCCGCCTCTCTAAGAAACGGTTCTGGCCGAAACCTCTCGGATAGGTCTCTAAATGCAGCGCCCCAACGCCACAAGTCTGATCTTATCGTTCAACCCTTGTCTGTCGATGAGCCTCCAGCAGTCGATCACCGTCAACGGCTCGCGCGGCGCGAATCCTTCTATGACCTGCTTCAGCTCCGCATTGCGCAATGTCACTACCGCCAGGCCCGCCTGAGCCAGGCAACTTTCCGCAGTGTGCACATACTCAACTGCGCTGCCAAACACTGTCCTAGCATTGTCGATCGCCAGAGGGTCATACGCCACCACGTGAACATCATGCCTGATCAACTCTGCAATCAACTTGATCGCTGGCGACTCGGTCACTACAGGAGTGTTGGCAGTAAAAGCCAGCCCCAGGACCCCCACCGTTTTATTGTCGACCTTAGCAAGCTCACGCAGTACAACCTCGGCCAGGTGCTGGTCCTGATATTTATTGACCTGATCGACGGCATGGATGATATCAGCCTGCACGCCATACCGAGCCGCCATCGTCATGTATGCGCGCGTGTCACGCGGGAAACAGGTGCCGCCGAAACTCAGGCCTCCTTGAAAGTAGTAAGGCGAAATGCGGCGATCTGCACCGATGGCCCGAGTGATCGCATCAACATCGGCGTCTGGAACCCGCTCACACAGGTTAGCCACCGAATTTGCGAAGCTGATCTTAGTCGTGATGTATGCATTGAGACAGACCTTGGCGATCTCGGCGCTAATGATCGACATACGCGAGATCGCTGGTTCATTCTCGCACATCTGACGGTGGATCGCTTCGACGCGCGCGCCAGCTTGCGCTGAGCTCTCACCGATGATAACCAAATCTGGCCGCAAGAATCCCTTGATCACGTTCCCCAACGCCACAAAATCAGGGTCAAAGCAGACGCTAAAACCATCGTTGAGCTTCCGCCCGGAATATTGCTCCAAAAGGGGGATGAACACTTCACTGGTGGAACCTGGCATGACGGTGCTGCTGATTATGAACAGATGATGCGGCTTGTCGCTTTCCGCCAACGCCGAGGCCAGTGAACGTAAAGCTGCTTCGATGAAGCGGTTGGAGAAACTGCCATCCGGGTTGCTTGGCGTCGCCACCAGCACAAAGGTCACATCGCTCTGGGCAATCGCCTCGCGATGCTGGGTCGTCGCTCGTAAGGTCTTGCCGCCGTGTCTGGCCAGCAACTGATCCAATCCCGGCTCATACCAGGGCGCAACGCCAGCATTTACCTGGTTAACAACGCGCTCCTCGATGTCCACACCGATCACCGGGAAGCCCTTCTCAGCCAGGCAAGCGGCCAGGCATAATCCCAATTTGCCTAACCCCACCAACGAGAGTTGCTCAGCCATAGGCAACCTCCTCAGAGTCAATCTCAAGATGGCCAACCCAGCCTCTGTGGGGAGCAAAGCTCAGGAAGCGATTCTGACGATCCTGTAAACAATTGATCCAGGCAGCCTCAGAAGCTCTGACCTCAATATCGTCCAGGCTGCGAACACCGAAATCGAACTCGGGATCGCCCAACAAAGCCCGATACATCGGTAATCTGAGTGGATCAAACCCCATCAGCCGCGTGGCGATGAGGTCGACCGCCAATAGATTTTGCCCTACCAACACGACTCCAGCGGCTACAGGATCGGGGGCCAGCGGGCCATTGCCCTCGCCTCCCACGATCCCATCAATCACCGAGAAAGTGCGACGTTGCGGCGTAGCTCGAAGTGCCCCCTGGCGGTCAGCGAAATGAAACACGCGCATCAGATCTACCGTCATCCGCCAAGCCGAGTCATTGCCGTACCAGTTGCCAGCATCCAACTGCCTCTTTTGTTCGTCTACCTTGATCCCAAGACGGCGCGTCGTATGGTTATGAATCCAATAAATGGAACGATGCAAAATCTCCAACGGCAACCATCGCGGCGCCAACAGGTGATCGTACATCCACCGCTCTGTGCGAATGATCGCTTCCTCCATCGGAGTGAACAATCCATCCGGATACTGATCGCCGCCGCGCGCAGGAGGGGTAAGCGTGTAATGAACCAGATAGTTTTTATTGGTACAGATGCCCACCAGCCCTTTTGCGTTTAGCGTCACTCCTACTTTCTTGTGTACCTTCAGCTTGGGGACCGATATCACAACATCGGCCTCCATCACAGTCCGCGAGACACAATACTCATGGACCTCGCCATGATGATGTGCGATCGTCTCATCGCGATGATAGACTGCTCCATATAGCTTCTCTGCATGATCCTTGCCATAGAGAGCGCTCCGCCTACCAAGGTTGACGATCAATGAGCCAACGGGATCCCCTGGCAACGGCTCCAATTGCGATGCGAAATGCCGTCCGCGTGACCAGTAATGGCGCAGATCGATCAGCTCAACAGAAAGTCCTGGACGATTTGCATAGAAATCAAGGAGATGAGGCAGTTGCGTGACCGCCAGCAGCTCTTGCCAATCGCAGTCGTATTGAGGGCCGTCGGCAATAATGATGTGACCTTCACCGCGTAAAGCGAGCATAACATAATCGAGCACTACGCGAAGCACACTGGCATGAGTGATCACGGAAAAGATGTCCTTACCGTCTTTGTGACGGCTAATCACAAAATTAGGCTTGATCACGACGCGCATGCCAGGTTCCACCAAGTCGCCCAGCGGATTCCACTGCCGCGTCCCCAGGTGGCCACCGTCCAATCCAGCCAATTCTAGGGCTCGCCGCACGCCGGCATAAACAGCGTTTGAAGCGCTTAAGTCGGCAGCTCCCCATGGATATTCTGGATAGGCTTCTGCAGGGTGAAATGGCGCGATGCCTGGGTAACAAGCCTCGTTCAGTCTAACCGCAGCCACTCTAGCGGTCATCATGCAGCTCCAAAGCTCGCATCAATGCAGGATCGGCGCACGATAGCTTCAGCTCTTGCACCAAGAATCGATGCTTGCCGCGGCTGGTCAACGGGATATCATCCACCCTCTCCATCACTAACTCAACATCATCTCCCAATTTCCACCGCAACTTAGCTGCCATCGTTTGCACTGTAAGATCATCACAGGTTCCACGGGGAATAAAACGGAATATGACTTTGCCCGCCTCCTTCTGATAGAACTGAAACTGTTTCACTGAATCGAAAGTATCATCATGCATATTGATCATTGTAGGTGAGATATAGCGTCCCTTCGCGGTTACAATGAACTCCTGTATGCGTCCCTCGATCCTCTCCCAGACCTGATATGGGCGGCCACATGCTGGACACGACCATCCCAGAAACAGCGCCAGGTCTTGCGTCCGATAGCGAATAAACGGTGTAGCAGACATAATGAAAGAAGTCGCCACTATCTCCCCAACCCGACCAGGCGTCGTCACTGGCTGACCCTGGTGATCTACTAGCTCTGCATAACCATATTGCGGTAGCACATGGTAGGTATCCTGGAACTCACAGAAACCAGCCAATACTGCCATCTCATAGTGGCCGTAGTGGCTGAAAACGCGCGCCCCTGGAAAAGCAGCCCGAAGTGTTTGTTTTTGAAAATCGTACAAACTCTCAGAAGAACAAAGGATCCCCTGAAGATCAGGAAACTCACGCCCAGTATCTAGCAAAAATCTCGCGAAAAGATACCCAGATGACGGGTAGCAGCGCAACCACTGAGGTCGATAAATACAAGCATATCTTCGGTAGATTTCCATCGCCTCCGGAGTAAACTGATAAGTAGAGCAGCGTAGCTCATTGAAATCCGGCACGAACTCGACATGATCCTCTCCGTCAATCTTCAGACCACGAATCACGAATTGGCGATCTCCTTCACGCCATCCTATCCGTGCGTACTGATGAGCTTTCGAAGCAAGTTCTTTACCAAAAGACACCGGGTCTCGATACATTCCGACAGGGATGCCAGTGCTGCCTCCCGTTGTGACATAGTATCTGTCTGGTACGGGCGCCGAAAACCTCTCCAGGTGATCGCGAATCATTTCCTTAGTGACAAAAGGAAGACGACGCAAATCATCCAGAGTTCGGATCTCATCTGGATGCACGCCTGCTTCATCAAATAGCGCTCGATAACCCGCCGTGTTTGTATAAGCATGAGCTACGACACGTCGTAGCTCGGCAAGCTGGTAATCAGCGATCTTCTGGCTCGACCAACGCTCAGCCTGTTGCAGGAATCGGCGCCAGGCAACATAATGGGGATTGCTTAGATCACGATGCGGACGCGGCTCAAAGTTGCAGAGCGGCATCACACGTTTCTCCTGTCCTTCAAAACGTAGCGATCTGGGAGAAATGTCTCCACAAACCGCTGCCCAGGCATCTCCCAGATCGCTAAGTCTGACACTCTTAACGATTGATTCCTCAGACCACACGGCTTATGGAGCAGACGCCACCTTCTCTAGCGACTGCGCCTTCACCCTGGTCCCATCAATCGGACGCACGTCCTGCACCGCGCTCGACGCAAGCCTGGCGCACACCTGCTCCTCAATCCAGGCATAGGTGCGGGCCAACCCTTCCTCCAGAGAGACCTGCGGCTCCCACCCTAAAACCTTGCGCAAGAGGGTGTTGTCCGAATTGCGCCCGCGCACCCCCTGCGGCCCCGGCACGTGCTTCTTGATGATTTTCACCCCGGCAATGTCGGCGATGATGTCCACCAATTGGTTGATCGTCACCATGCGATCCTGTCCCAAGTTGAGCGGCTCATGCCAGTCCGACCGCATCAGCTTATAGATGCCCACTACGCAGTCATCGATGTAACAGAACGATCGCGTTTGCTCACCATCGCCCCAGATCTCGATCACCGGATTGCCAGTCAGCTTGGCTACCGCAACCTTGCGACACATCGCCGCTGGCGCTTTCTCGCGTCCCCCTTCCCACGTCCCTAGCGGGCCAAAGATGTTATGGAAACGCACGATGCGCGTCTCCAGCCCATAGTCTTCGTAATAATGCAGACATAGGCGCTCCGTGATCAGTTTCTCCCAACCATAGGCATCCTGTGGCTGCGCTGGATACGCATCCTCTTCCTTGAGGGGAATTACATTGGCGCTAGTCTGTCGATATTCCGGATAAACGCAGGCGGAGGAGGTGTAGAAGTAGCGACGAACCCCGTTGACGCGCGCTGCTTCCAAAGTGTGGAAGTTGATCAGCGCGTTATTGTAGAGGATCTCAGCGTGATGCGCCGAGATGAACCCCATGCCGCCCATATCCGCAGCCAGGGCATACACCTCGTCGACGTTGCGCGTGGCCTGCAGACAGTTATCCCACCGCCGTAGATCCAGGATCTCAAACTCATCAGCGTCGGTCGGAGCATACTCCGGATATTTGAGATCGACGCCACGCACCCAGTATCCCAACGACTTAAGATAGGTCACCAGGTGATGGCCGATAAAGCCACCTGCCCCGGTGACAAGTACCCGTGTCTGATCTAGCATTGCTTTCCTCCCTCCGACCACCGGTCGTTCATCGCTGATCGTCAATCGTCGATTACCAACACAATACCCCCTTCCCATCGCCCAACGTGTAATCGCTCCGTTCAGATTCTGTAAAACTGATGTAAACGCCTATCCCTAGCCCACATGTCGTCGCGCCGCCGCCAACTGCTCGGCCAGACCTGGCACCTGTGGCGTCAATTCCATCGCCCGTTGTAATGCCGGTATTGCCTCAGCATAACGTCCTAGCGCCATTAAGGTTGAACCCAGAGCTGTATACCCGGCGCCCAAGTCCGGATGGCGCTCCGTCACTTGTGCGAACTCGCGCGCAGCCGCCTCCAGATCCCCTCGCTCTAGCGCCGCCTGGCCAGGGGCAAGCGCCGCCTGGATCAATGCGATCGTACGCTGGGTCGTTTCGCTCGTGCCGCCATCACTCTCCAACAGCAACGCGCCGCCTTCCAACTCCTCCAGCAATCGTCGCGCTGCCGGATGATCTCCATGTTGAGACTGAATGCGCATGAGCGCCATCTGCGCCCCGTCACGATCGCCTAGCTCAAGACAGATCATGCCAAAGGCTAGCAGAGTCTCCACACGATTGACATCGAGCGCCAGCGCCTCTTTGATCATAGCAGTTGCCGCATCGTAGCGTTGCTGGACACGGTACAACTCGGCCAGGTTCAGCCGCGCAGTTATCTCTTCACTGTCGAGCAAACGGGCGCGCAGGAAAGCGGCCTCCGCGCCAGTTAGGTCTCCCGTCATATGCAAAGCGCTTCCGAGCTGGTTATGTAAAGATACTGCCCCCGGCGCCAGCTCGACCGCCCGCCGCAACGCGGGGACCGCCTCCGCCGCGCGCCCCAACGCCAGCAACGTCGACCCCAACGCCGTATAGCCTGCCGCCAAATCCGGATGGCGTTGCGTCACCTGCGCGAATTCGCGCACGGCGCCCTCCCAATCTCCCCGCTCCAGCGCCGCCCGCCCAGGCGCCAGCACACGCTCGATCGCCGCCTGAACCTCGGCGGGCGTCGGCGCCTCGGCCGAGACGCCCGTAGACCGCGCCAGGACAGGAGCCGCCGGCGCCCGCCGACGAAGCCGTGCTCAAGCTCGGGCGGGGCAACACGAGCTGCAAGGAGTGCCTGCCGTTGAACCTGCCGGCACGCGGGGGCAGCGAGGTGGTCGACTGCTTCTTCCGACCCGAGGCCACCGCCGGACACGAAGCTGATTTCTCCTCGGTCGCCAGCACCCACCGTGCGCTGGTCGAGCAGGTGGTCGAGATCGACGCGGCTCTCGTCGAGCGCTACCTGGAGAGCGGCGATGTCGATCCGCGCGAACTGCACGCGCCGCTCGAACAGGCGCTGCGCGAGGGGCACCTGATCCCGATCTGCTTCGTCTCTGCACGCCACGGCGCCGGCGTGGGCGAGCTGCTCGACATCTTCACCGCGCTCATGCCGAACCCGGCCGAAGGCAACCCGCCGCGCTTCCTGCGCGGCGAGGGGACGCAGGCGACGCCGATCACCGCACGGCCTGACCCGGCGCTGCACGTTTTGGCCCATGTGTTCAAGCTCACCGTCGACCCTTACGTCGGCAAGCTCGGCATCTTCCGCATCCACCAAGGCACCGTCACCAGCGACAGCCAGCTCTATGTGGGTGATGGCCGCAAGCCCTTCAAGGTGGGGCATCTGTTCCTGCTGCTGGGCAAGAACCTGATCGAGGTGGAACGGGCCGGGCCAGGAGAACTGTGCGCGGTGGCCAAGGTCGACGACATCCATTTCGACGCGGTGCTGCACGACGCCGCCGAGGACGACCACATCCACCTGGCGCCGCTCGACTTTCCGGTGCCGGTGCACGGCCTGGCCATCGAACCGCAGCGCCATGGCGACGAACAGCGGGTGTGGGACACACTGCAGAAGCTGGTGGCCGAAGACCCCTGCCTGCGCATCGAACAGGTCGCGGCCACACACGAGACAGTGGTCTGGGGTCTCGGCGAGTTGCACCTGCGGGCGCTGCTGATGCGCCTGCGCGAGCTGCACCGGCTCG
>FWPV01010257.1_pt1 | contig 15423 bp, 10 predicted proteins | sample 2228371 | NCBI WGS metagenome assembly FWPV01 (sample SAMEA103939776, study PRJEB20133) | metagenome | reverse complement strand
CCAGGCTCCCCCTGCCCTCATAGGGAAGGGGGCCGGGGGGTTAGGTCGCCGCCGGACGCACATTTTCATGCCACGGGGTGCGCCGGGGCGTATGAATGTTTCCTCGTATCATTGGGGGCAGGATGGCAGTCCGCAGGGCGCGGGAGAGCCGGTGGGCATCGCTCACGATTTACCTCACCTACTTTAATTATACCATACCCGAACAATCCGGCTCTGTTTCGGCGAGATCGTGCCCGATCACCGGTGGATTTGCCGCCTTCGCCAGGGTAGGCTGAGCCGTCACGTTAAAATAAGGACGAGGAACCGGACACCCGGCATCCTCGTCTCTGTCTCAATCGAGCGCGCGACTGGCAGGCCCTGCCGGCCAGGGCACGGGTTCCATGCCGCTGCTTCCCCGGCGGAATGGCTATCGTGCGCCCAGGTGCATGGGCATGATCACGTGGAGGAAACCTTCTTTGCCCACCGGCTTGAACACGCCGGGGCTGGAGGAAGTCGTCATCTCCAGAGCGACTTCCTCTGTGCCCACGCCCATCGCCCCGAGCACGTCAATCAGGAACTTGGCATTGAAGGCGATCACAGAAGCCTCCCCTTCGATGATGGCATCCACCTCGCCCACGTTGTCGCCTACCTGGTCCGCGCTGGAAGCGACAATGACCCGGCCGGGCGTTTCCGCCGGCCCGGGGGTCAGCTCCAAGCGCACCACGTTCGCCGCGTCGCGCGCAAAGAGGGCCGCGATGCGCACCGCTTTGAGCAACTCGGGGGTGGACATCCGGGCACGGATGTCATAGCGCGTGGGGATGATCTGGCGGTAGTCGGGGAAACGGCCCTCGATGAGCCGGCTCACCAGTTCCACCGTGGTCATGTGAAAGACCACCTGATTGGCCGTGACTGTGACCTCCACCGGCTCCGTCTGGTCGCCCAGCACCCGCGACAGCTCATTGAGGGCTCGCGCCGGGATGATCACTTCCAGCGGCCCCACTGGAGGGCCGCCAATCGGCTCGGTGCGAACGGAGAGACGGAACCCATCCGCCGCCGCCATGGTCAGCACCCCATCGGCGAACGTGACCAGGACACCGGTGAGGATGGGCCGGCTCTCGTCGGTGGCCGCCGCAAAGGCCACCTGGCTGATCATCTCCCGCAGCAACTCCGGGTCAATCTGGATCCGTCGGTCGCCCCCTGCGGTGGGGATCAGGGGGAAATCCTGCGCGTCCAGCCCCTTGATGTTGGCCGTAAAACGCGCGCAGCGCAGGTGCAGGGCTTGCGTGCGCGTGTTCAGGTCCATGTCAATCCGGTCTGGGGGCAACGAGTTCACGAAATCGCTCAGCAGCCGGGCCGGGACTGTGGTCGCCCCCTCCTCATGCACTTGTGCGCCGATCCAGCAGTGAATGCCGATCTCCAGGTTGGTTGCCGACAACTTCAGCCGGCCCTCGTCGGTCTCTAGCTTGATGTGACCCAGGATGGGCAAGGTGCTGCGTGTCGCCACCGCCCGGCCGACGATGCCCAAACCCCGGGCCAGATTCTCTTGCAGACAAGAAACTTTCACGGTAGATTCCTCCTCCAATCAGCGCCATGAGCGATCTTTCAGGGGGTCGTCCGACTACCGGTAGTAGTATACTACACTCCGGGCACAAGTGCAAGGGGATCATGAGAATGTCCTGACGTCAGGTGGTTGTGCCGTCGCTGCCGTTTTGTGGTATAATACGCACATCCGGCCCGATTTCGCGACGCCCGGCCGACCCGCTTCGCTTCCCCGTTGAGCAAACGGGCGCGCGGACACGCCACACCTTTCACCCGGCACACGAGGACGCCATGCCCAAGAAAAAACAGCCCCCACTTCCTGATCTAGATGATCCGAGCCTCTACTTTAACCGCGAACTGAGCTGGCTGGACTTTAACTGGCGGGTCCTGCACGAGGCCCAAGACCCGCGCACGCCGCTGTTGGAGCGGGTCAAGTTCCTGAGCATCACCACCACCAACCTGGACGAGTTCGTCAGCAAGCGCGTGGGCGGCCTCAAACACCAGGTGGCCGCTGACGTGGACAAACTCACTGTGGACGGGCGCACGCCGCAGCAGCAGTTGGACGAGATCAGCGCCGTGATGCGAGATATGCTGGACCAGCAGAGCCGATGTTGGCTCCGGGACGTGCTGCCCCAACTGGCCGCCCACGGCATTCACGTCCTGGACTATGATGCGCTGACGGCGCCTCAACAGAACCAGCTTCGCCAGCGGTTCGAAGAGCAAGTGCTGCCCATGCTCACGCCCTTGATCGTGGACGCGGGCCACCCCTTCCCCTTTCTCTCCAACCTGAGCCTGTCACTTGCCATTTCGGTGCGTAATCCCGACACGGGCGAGACGCTCTTTGCCCGCGTGAAGGTGCCGGAGAACTATCCGCGCTGGGTGCCGCTGCCAGAGCCTTATCACTACGTCCCTCTGGAGCAGGTCATCGCCCACAACCTGGAACGGCTCTTCCCGGGCATGGAGATCCTGGAAGCGCACCCGTTTCGCGTGACCCGCAAGGCAGACCCGGACCAGGTGCCAGACGTAGCCGACGACCTGTTGGAGACGATCTCTGAGGAGTTGCGCGAGCGCAGAAAGGCCGACGTGATCCGCCTGGAAGTCGCGGCGACGATGCCCATGGCCATGCGCGATTTCCTCATGACCAACCTGGAACTGGACCCGGCCGACGTATACGAGATCAGCGGTCCCCTGGACCTGGGCGACTTGATGGCCCTGGCGACATTGGACTTTCCCAACCTGCGAGATCAGCCCTGGACGCCGATCACTCCTCCCCGACTGGCGGTGCTGGATGCGTCGCCCAAGAAGCCCAAGAAGAAAAAGAAACGCAAACAGGCCAAACGTCCCAAAGACATCTTTGCCGTGATCCGCCAGGGCGATCTGCTGGTGCACCACCCCTACCATTCGTTTGCCACCAGCGTGCAACGGCTGATCCTGGATGCGGTGGCAGACCCCCAGGTGCTGGCGATCAAGCAAACCGTCTATCGCACGGCGCACGACTCCCCCATCATCCACGCCCTGATCGAGGCCGCGGAGGCCGGCAAGCAGGTGGCCGTGCTGGTGGAGCTCAAGGCCCGCTTTGATGAGGCCCGCAACATCGAATGGGCACGCAAGTTGCGGGAGGCCGGCGCGCACGTGGCCTATGGCGTCATCGGCCTGAAGACCCACACCAAGACCACCCTCATCGTGCGCCAGGAGGCCAACGGCATCCGCTGCTACGCCCACATCGGCACCGGCAATTACCACTTCAAGACCGCCGAGATATACACCGATCTGGGGCTGATGACGTGTCGGCCGGACATCTGCGCGGACCTCATTGACCTGTTCAACTTTCTCACCGGCTACTCGCGGCAACAGGAGTATCGGCGCCTGCTTGTGGCTCCTCTCAACATGCGCCAGCAGTTCCTGGCCCTGATCGAGGCCGAGATCGCACATCAGCAGGCCGGACGCGAAGGCCACATCATCGCCAAGATGAATCAACTGGAGGACCCGGAGATCATCCGCGCCCTGTACCGGGCCTCGCAGGCCGGCGTGCGCAGCGATCTCATCGTGCGCGGGTTGTGCCGCCTGCGCCCCGGCGTCCCCGGCGTCAGCGAGAACATCCGGGTCATCAGCATCGTGGGCCGGTTCCTGGAGCACTCGCGCATCTACTATTTCCGCAACGGCGGCGAGGAGCGCTTTTTCATCGGCTCGGCCGACTGGATGATCCGCAACCTGGATCAGCGGGTGGAGGCCATCACCCCGGTCGAAGACCCCATCCTGTGCGAGGAGCTGCGCACGATGCTCGCCATCATGTTGGCGGACAATCGCCAGGCCTGGGATTTGCGGCCAGACGGGACATACGTACAGCGGCGGCCGGCCGAGGGCGAGATGGAACGGGGCAGCCAGACCGTGTTCATGGAGCAGGCCCGGCAAGAGGCCAAAGCCTCCGCCCGGCACGGCGGGCAACCGGGAGCTGGAGACAGCCAACCGCCCGTCTTTTGACGGCCGGCGCGCGATCGGATACAATACCTGCCATGTGTGTATCGGGTGTCAGGTTAAGCAACCCCGGTTTATGGTTGATCCTGCTGGCCCTGGCCTGGGCGCTCGGCGGGGCCGGCTGCGATGTGCCGGTGGCCGTCACCGGAGCTACCCCGGCCGTGACGCCGGTATCCAAGTCCCCGGCCGCGCTGGCCGTGACCGCCACGCCAGCCCTGCCGGCGATCCTCACCACCGTTCCGCTAACCGACCCGGCCACGCAAGGGCATGGCCCCAGTGCCGTCGCCGTGGACGAGGCCACCGGGCGCGTGTATGTGGCCCTGTACGAGAGCGACGCCGTGGGCGTGATCGAAGCCACGTCGGCGGAAGCCGGTCCGCAGTGGATGATGACGACCTTGCTCCCGGTGGGATCGCATCCCCAGGCCCTGGCGCTCAACCCGGCCACCGGCCGCCTGTTCGTCGCCAACCAGGGAGCAGCCAGCGTGACCTTCATAGACGTGCCGCGCGGCCAGCCACCCCGCGTGGTCCAGACCGTGCCGGTGGGCGAGCGGCCGGTGGCCCTGGCCGTGGAGCGCACGGCCGGCCGCCTCTACGTGGCCTGCGAAGGCTCGCGCACGCTCGAAGTGCTTGACGCCGAGAGCGGCCACGTGGTGACCACCATCGCCAGCGAGCGGCCGGTCGGCCCGCTGACCGTGGTTGTGGACGCTAACGCCGGCCGCGTCTATGCCAGCTATTACAGCACCATCGTGGTCCTGGACGCGCGGGACTGGCGCGTGCTGGCCGAATGGGCGGTGGGCAGCAGTAGCTTCATGGTTCTGGACCCGGACGCCGGGCGACTGTATGTGGATCGCTACACCACGGAAGAGGGCATGCATCTGGCCGCTGTGGACCTGAACACCGGCGAGGTCCGGGCCACCTTGCAGGTGGGGACTGCGCCGCGCGCGGCCGCCCTGGACCCGGCCACCCGATTCCTCCTGGTCGCCAATGAATCCTCCAGTGACGTGTCCATCGTGGCCCTCACGCCCTGGCGCGTGCTCACCTCCGCCAGCGTCGGCCCCCGGCCGGTGGCGCTGGCCGTGGACGCCACGACCGGCCGGGCCTACGTGGCCTGTCGGGATGCGGATCACGTGGCCGTGGTGGATGAGGCCACGCGCAAGATGGAGGCCGCCATTCCCACGGCCATCAGCCCCAGCGATGTGGCCGCCCTGGACAACCGGGCCTATGTGGTCAGCCCCAGCGCCGACCGCGTCTACGTAGTACAAGACGGGCAGGTGGTGCAGACCATCGCCCTGGGCCGCCGGCCGGTGGCCGTGGCCGCCGATGCGCGCAGCCGCCGCGTCTATGTCGCCAACGCCGGCGACCGGACCCTGTCGGCCATCGAGCCGATGCGCATGATCGTGGGGGCCACCGTCCCGCTGGGCCTGGCCCCGGCCGACGTGACGATAGACCCCACCAGGGGCCGGGTCTATGTCGGCCAGGCCGTGGTGGACGAGGGGACGCACCAGGTGGTGGGCACGTTCTCGCTGACCGGCCTCACCGCTGGCACAGAGGTGTACGCGGAGCAACTGGCCGTGGACCCCGTTGGGGGGTTCCTGTACGTGGGAGCCTGGAACGGTGTCATGGGGTCCAACAGCCGCCGTGTCGTCTATCGCGTGGACGCGCTCTCGTTGCGCCAATCGCCCGCCGTGGGGGCCATCGGCGGCGAGTACGGCAGCCTGGCCGCAATGGACGTGGACGTGGAAGCCCGACGCATCTACGTGGCGGCCACGCATCCCCTGCAAGGTGAGACCACATTGGCGGTCTATGACGCGGATAGCGGGGCCTGGCTGGCCTCGTTGCCGCTGCCGGTCCGTTGCCTGGCGCTGGCCGTCAATCCCACCACCGGCCACCTGTTCCTGATCCAGGCCGACTCACGGCTGCTGGTGCTGAACGCTTCCACGTTGGGCACGGTGGTCTCCCTGGCGTTGCCTGCTGAGGGCCACGCGGTTGCAGTGGACGCCCGCTACAATCGCGTCTACGTCACGCATCCGGGCCCGGGCAGCGTGACCGTGGTGACCGACGTGGCCTTGCCCCCGCCGCCGGCGCCGGCCACCTTGCGCCGGGCCACGCCCTCGCCCACGCCCACCGATACGCCGGGGCCTACTCGCCCGCCGGTCTCTGGCCTCCCCCTCACCCCGGGCCGCCAGCCGACGCCGGCTCCCGGCCGCACACCCCCGGCGAGGCCGCCGGCGACCTGCGTGGGCACGCCGGAGGGGCCGGCCGGCGCCCTGTGGGAAAGGGACGCGGCGGTGCGCCGGCGGCTGGGCTGCGCCCTCACGCCGTTGCAGCCGGTCATCATCGCCGACCAGCCCTTCGAGCACGGGCGCATGTTCTGGCGCGCCGACATCCGGTACATCTACGTGGTCTACGAGTACGGCCGCTGGGAGGGGCATCAGGAGACGTACAGCGGCGGGCCAACCGGCCCCGTCGAGACGCCGCCGGCCGGCAAGTACGCGCCGACCAAGGGTTTTGGCATGGTCTGGCACACCAAGCCCGGCGTGCGCCAGAAGTTGGGCTGGGCGCTGGCCCCGGACCGGGGCTACGAGACCGTCATGCAGGTCTACCAGGGCGGCCTGGTGCTCCGCGACGACCAGGACGTGACACGTATCCTGTTCGAGGATGGAACGTGGATGGAAGTGAAAAGCGGAACGTGATGCGTGATGCGTTATACGTCACACGTCACACGTCAAAACGTCATGTCGCGCCTGACGCCTGACGTTTGACGCCTGACGTTTTACTTGTTGCCTGGAAAGGACAGAACATTGACTCAGCAACCCCGGCCGGCTCCCCAGTGGCCAGAATATGAGACCCCCATCTCGCCGGTCCGGCAGTCACTGGACCGCAAGTTCCTGGGGGCGCTGGACGCTTTCGTGCGCTTTTTCGGCCGCCACTGGCTGGCGTTGGTCAACCTGGCGTTGTTCCTGTACATCGCCGTGCCCTTCCTGGCCCCGCTGTTCATGCTGGCCGGCCTGCCCGGCCCGGCGCAGGTGGTGTACGGCGTCTACTATCCGTTGTGTCATCAGTTGCCTTACCGGTCGTTTTTCATCGGTGGGACCCGGTTCGTGTACACGTTCGTGGAGCTATGGCCGTGGCTGGACCAGAGCTTCCCGCCGGAATCGCACCGGTGGTTCATCGGCAATCCCGAGCTGGGCTACAAGATCGCCCTGTGCCAGCGGGACCTGGCGATCTATGGGGCCATGTTGCTGGCCGGGCTGGCCTTTGCCCTGGTGCGGCGGCGCTACCGGCCGCTGGACTGGCGGCTCATGCTGGTGATCGCCGGGCTGCTCGCCGTGCCCATGGCCGTGGACGGCACGACCCAACTCTTTGGCTTGCGGGAGAGCGTGTGGCAGTTGCGCTTGCTCACCGGGGGGCTATTCGGGATCGCCTGCGTGTGGCTGCTCTACCCGTACATCGAGGAAGGGGCGCGGCAGGCCCGGGAGACGCGCGCGCAGTGGGATGAACCGGCCTACCCGCTACCGCCTCGGCCCGGGCCGCCCCCGCCGCAACCGGTGGGGGATCACGCGAACGGGCCGTAAGAAGAGGCCGGACGCACCGGGGGCGCGGCCGCCAATGTCCACCGGGCGCAAAACGCAGAAACGCGCGCTTGACAACCCCCTGCATCTGCGTTATACTTTCGCCTGTAACGGGCCTGTAGCTCAGCCGGGAGAGCGCTACAATCGCACTGTAGAGGCCAGGGGTTCGAATCCCCTCAGGTCCACCACTGTTACGAGGGACGGTGCGAGATGTACTGAGGAGTGATCGAGAGATGGCAGCGCAGATTTATCAACAACTGATCACTGAAGGTATCAAAGGGCTGCCCACACCGATCCTGTCCGAGATCGCGGACTTTTTTGTGCGTAGCCGGGCATTCCAGCCTCAGGCTTTCGAAGAGGAGCGCCAGAATGCTTTGTTGAGGGTAGAGCTGAAACAGTTGAGCCGCGTCGAGGAGTCTCACTTGGAAGAGGAATTCGAGAACTATGAACGGCTCTACCCCCCAAGAATGAATACGTGACAGACACGATGGGCCTGGTTTTGCGCATCGAGCGGCGCAGATTGGGAACGCAGGCCAAGTCCATCTTCGATGCGGCAGAGTTGGGAACTGCGACGGTGTATGTGCCGGCTTGGGTTTTCGGAGAGATGCTTTACCTCTTTGAGAAGCAGCGGATCGGCCTTAATCTAGACGCAGTCGCCCACTATATGGCCCAATTTCCGAGTTACAAGGAATACCCGCTGGATCTGGCTGTCGTCCAGGCGGCGGCCCAAATTACGGACATTCCATAACTACATGACCGCTTGATCGCTGGCACGGCGCGAGCACTGAGCCTGGAGTTGATCACAAACGATCCTGTTGTGCAAGCTTCTGCTCACGTCAAGACGGTGTGGTAGAGCGCCATGTAGAAAAAGAAGCGACGATCAGGAGTAGTAGGCCATCCCCACAGCGAGCGGCGCATTACCCGGTGCAAGCGCCGCACGGCCCCCCTGGGGAGTGCCCGGCGGATGCTTCAGCTTCCGCCGCTGAGAAGGCCAAACTCGCCTGGGAGCAGCGACGGCGAACCACCAGTAGCCGCCGCCGGTTCGCACCCGTTATCGTGCTCAGAGCGGATCGGAGACCGGACAAGCGTGGGCCTGTGGCGCAGCTGGGAGCGCGTCTCAATGGCATTGAGAAGGTCAGGGGTTCGAGTCCCCTCAGGTCCACCAATCCCCCTCCGATCAAACAGGGTGGTACCGCGGAGTCCCTTCGTCCCTGTGTGGACGGGGGGATTTTTTTCGTAAAACGTAAGGCGTAAAACGTAAACCGCCACTCACGCTATTACGTTTTACGCATCGAGAGGAGTTGATGCATGAAAATCGCCATCCTATCCGACATTCACGGCAACCTGAGCGCGCTGGACGCGGTGCTGGCGCACCTGGACGCACACGGCGGCGCAGACCAGATCGTGGTCCTGGGAGACATCGCGGCGATGGGGCCGCAGCCCCGCGAGGTGATGGACCGGCTGCGGGAACGCGGCTGCGCCATCGTGCAGGGGAATACGGACGCCTGGTCCGCCCCGGCCGCCACGCCCCCCAAGCCGCCCAAGAAGATCGAGGAAAAGCGCGAGAAACGTATCTCGCGTCTGTGGCACTGGCTGAAGGACGAGCTGCGGCCGGAGGACGTGGAGTTCTTGAACGCGCTCCCGCTCACCCACGAGGAGATGGCCGGCGCGGAGCGGCTATGGTTCGTCCACGGCTCGCCGCGCCGGAACAATGAGAACATCTGGCCCACCACATCGGACGGCGAATTGCGGGAGATGCTCCAGCCGGCCCGCGCGGCCGGGGCCACCATCGTCTGCTGCGGGCACACCCACCACGCCATGCTCCGCGTCTTTGAGGGGATCACCATCGTGAACCCCGGCGTCGTGGGCACGCAGGGCGACGGCGACGTGCGCGCCGCCTACGTCTTGTTCACCGCCGACGACGCCGGCCCGCGCATCGAGTTCCGGCGCGTGGCCTACGACCCCGCATCCACCATCGCGGCGGCCGAGGCACGCGATTTCCCCATGCCCAAGCGTTACGCCCGCCGGCTGCACGAGGGGACAGAACTGCTGTGAACGTGGAACGTCAAACGTCAAACGTCAAACGTCAAACGTCAACGTGACGCCTGACGTTTGACGCCTGACGCATTACGGAGGAAACCATGATTGACCGTTACGAACCCGCCATCATCGAACCCAAGTGGCAACGCAAATGGGAAGAGGACAAGCTGTACAAAGCCGTCATCGAGCAGGACCGGCCCGGCTTTTACTTTCTCACCATGCTGCCCTACACCTCCGGCAACCTGCATATCGGCCACTGGTACGCCATGGCCCCGTCGGACGTGAAGGCGCGCTATCTGCGGATGCGCGGCCACAACGTCATGTTCCCCATCGGCTTTGACGCCTTTGGCTTGCCGGCCGAGAACGCCGCCATCAAGCACGGCATCCACCCCTTCAAATGGACGATGGACAATATCGAGCGGATGCGCGGGCAGTTGCGGCAGATGGGGGCCACCTGGGACTGGGACCGCGAGGCCATCACCTGCGTGCCGGAATACTACAAGTGGACGGAGTGGTTCTTCCTCCAGTTCTACAAGCATGGCCTGGCTTATCGCGCCCAGGCCCCGGTGGACTTTTGCCCCACCTGCAACACTACCCTGGCCCGCGAGCAGGTCTGGGGCGAAGACCGGCACTGCGAGCGCTGCGAGACGCCCGTCGTCAAAAAGGAGCTAGAGCAGTGGTTCTTCCGCATCACGAAATACGCTGAGGAGCTGCTGGACTTTTCCCAGATTGACTGGCCGGAGCGCGTGGTGACGATGCAACGCAACTGGATCGGCCGCAGCGAGGGGGCCAATGTCAAATTTCAAATTGCAGATTGCAGATTGCAAATTGCAGATTGCAGATTGCAAATTGCAGATTGCAAATTGCAAATTGCAGATTGCAAATTGCAAATGGCAAATGGCGAGCCGCAGTCTGCAATGTGCAATTCGCCGGAGGAGTTGGTGGTTTTTACGACGCGGCCGGATACCCTCTGGGGCGCCACGTTCATGGTGTTGGCCCCGGAGCACCCGCTGGTAGATAAGCTGACCACGCCGGAGCACCAGGAAGCCGTGGCCGCCTACCGCTACCAGGCCAGCCGCCAGAGCGAGATTGACCGCCTGGCCGCCGACAAGGAAAAGACCGGCGTCTTTATCGGGGCCTATGCGATCAACCCGGTGAACGGCGAGCGCATCCCCATCTGGATCGCCGATTATGTGCTCATGACCTACGGCACCGGGGCCATCATGGCCGTCCCGGCCCACGACGAGCGCGACTTTGTCTTCGCCATCAAGTATGGCCTGCCCATCATCCCGGTCATCGCCCGGCCCGATGGGGTGTCCAAGTCCTTTGCGCCGGCCGGCGCCATGCGGCCGGGCTTTGCCGATGCGTTGCGGGCGGCCGGCATCCCCTTTGAGGAGCGCGACGGCGCGTTCTATGTCACGATGCGCCAGGATCAGGCCGACGCCTACATCGCGCTGGCCCGGGAGCACCTGCAGCCGGGCGGCTGGAACGAGGTCGTCGGCTCCCGCTGGGCCTTCCGCCGCCACGATGGCGTGGTGGGTCTCGACAGCGTGGCGGCGGATGCGGCGATCCTGGCCCGCTGCAAAGCCCTGGAGCCGAACGTCCGCGACAAACGCACCGTCATGGAGATGCTGGTCGGTCAGCCGTTCTACCAGGATGTGCTGTTCCACGTGGACTATGGCCCCATGATCCACTCCGGCCCGCTCACCGGCACCCCCGGCGATCAGGCCGTATCGCGTACCATCGAGTGGCTGGCCGGGCGCAACGCCGGCGAGGCGGCCGTCAACTATCGCCTGCGCGACTGGCTGATCAGCCGCCAACGCTACTGGGGCGCGCCCATCCCCATCATCTACTGCCCGGCGTGCGGCATCGTGCCGGTGCCGGAGGAGGACCTGCCGGTGCTGCTGCCGGAGGACGCCGAGTTCCTGCCCACCGGCGAAAGCCCCCTCAAGTACCACGAGGGCTTTCGGCGCACCACGTGCCCGCAGTGTGGCGGCCCGGCCGAGCGCGAGACCGACACCATGGACACGTTCATGTGCTCGTCGTGGTACCAGTGGCGCTACCTCAGCCCGCACTATGATCAAGGCCCGTTCGACCCGCGCGAGGCGGCGTACTGGCTGCCGGTGGACCTGTACACCGGCGGCATCGAGCACGCCACCATGCACCTGATCTACACCCGGTTCTTCACCAAAGCCTGCCGCGACATCGGCATCGTGGACCACGACGAGCCGATGCTCGCGCTGCACAACCAGGGCATCATCCTGGGCGAGGACAACGAGAAGATGAGCAAGAGCCGGGGCAACGTGGTGGACCCGGACGACCTGGTGCAGCGCTACGGGGCTGACACCGTGCGCACCTACCTGATGTTCATCGGGCCGTGGGAGGACGGCGGGCCGTGGAGCAGCCGGGGCATCGAGGGGGTATCGCGGTTCTACAACCGCGTCTGGAACCTGGTGCTGGAGCCGGCAGCCCTCACCTACCCCCCAACCCCCTCCCTCTCCCAAAATTGGGAGAGGGAGGGGGCAGGGGGAGGGCGAGGGCCAACCCCTGGGCCGGCAAGCGAGGCCGAGGTGGCCGCGTTGCGCCGGATGACGCACAAGACCATCCGCAAGGTCACGGAAGACCTGGACGGCTTTCGCTTCAACACGATGGTGGCCGCGCTGATGGAGTTCAACAACTATCTGGTGAAGGCCAAGAACACGCCGGTGGCCCAGACCCCGGCCTGGGATGAGGCCATCGAGACGCTGCTGTTGCTGTTGGCCCCCAGCGCGCCGCACGTGACCGAGGAGTTGTGGTCGCGCCTGGGCAAGCCCTATAGCATCCATCAGCAGCCCTGGCCGCAATGGGACGAGGCCCTGGCCGCCGATGAGGTCATCACCCTGCCGGTGCAGGTGGGCGGCAAGGTCCGCGCTCGCTTGCAGGTCCCGGCTGACGTGACGGAGGAGCAGGTGCGCGCCCTGGCTCTGGCCGATGAGGGGGTGCAGCGGCATATCGCCGGGAAACCGGTGCGCAAAGTGGTCTATGTCCCGGGGCGGCTGGTGAATGTGGTCGTGGGATGACAGATGCCTCAGGTTCTATGATCACCCAAACCCATCGTATCCAGCCGTTTCGCGCCCACGATGGCGACTTCGAGCTGCTGCTGGCCCCGGGCTGGGCCGCTCCGACCGACTGGCTGTGCGATGACCGGGAGAGTGAGGCGGGGGCCTATGACCGGCGCACCCATCGCCGGGGAGACGCGCAGCGCGGCCTGGAAGTGGTGCACGATGCCGGCTATGAGCCACGCGGCGGGGGCCACGCGGCTGGTTGGAGGCAGTTCGCCACTTGTAAAATGGAATCCTTTGCGGTATAATAGCCCCGCCGGGCGGGGCGTAGCGCAGTCGGTTAGCGCGCAGCGTTCGGGACGCTGAGGTCGGCGGTTCGAGTCCGCCCGCCCCGACCATGACGGAACCACCGGCGGTCCATAGACCACCGATTCTATCATCACATCAGCAGGAGGTATCGAACCGTGCCCCGCAAGATCACTGACGATTGTTTGGCCTGTGGTATCTGTATGGACGAATGTCCAGAGGGAGCGATCAGCGAAGGCGATCCCATTTACGTGATCGATCCAGACAAGTGTACGGACTGCGGCACGTGCCAGGATGCGTGTCCCAACGACGCCATCATCGAGGTCTAGACAGCCCGTACCGTAACTCACCCAAACGGTGATCAAAGGCCACGAGACACATCTCGTGGCCTTTGATCGTTTGGACTTACAAAATCAGAGTGGTGGGCAGAAACCCGTTTTCTCTCCCGAAAATAACCGTAGCGCAAGCTGTTAGCTTGCTTTCTGCACGCGGCAGTTCCCACCCTCACCCCGGCCCTCTCCCTGGTAGGGCGAGGGGGAGCCACCCTCACCCCGGCCACCTGCACCCGTCAGGGTGTCTCCCTACTAGTATCAGAAAACGGGTTTCTCCAGCTTTCCAAAGTCCAGTGATCGTATGTTCGCCAGGGCGGTCTAGTCGGATGCGCCCTGTTTGGATTGCTCCCAGATAGCGTCCAGCTCCTCCAACGATAGATCCTCAGGATGCAACCCCCGGTCCGCACAGACCTGCTCGATGTAGGCAAACCGTCGGCGGAACCGCTGATTGGCCTGCCGCAACGCATCTTCTGCCTCGATGTCGAGCCAACGCGCCAGGTTCGCCACGGCGAAGAGCAGGTCGCCCATCTCGTGGAAACGTTCGGCGGCTGGGGCGGTGCGCAACTCCTCCATCTCCTCGGCTACTTTTTGCCACACCCCGCCGATGTCTGGCCAGTCAAATCCCACCCGGGCGGCCCGGCGCTGCGCGATCTGAGCGCACGCGAGGGCCGGCATGGCCATGGGTATCCCATCCAACAAAGACCCCTCGGCCGCTTCGGTCGCTGCCCGTTCATCGCGTTTGATCGCTTCCCAGTTCGTCAGGACCTCATCGGCGTCTGCCACGGTGACCTGACCGAAGACGTGGGGGTGGCGGCGCACGAGCTTGGCGGCGATGCCAGCCACGACATCCTCCCACGTGAACTCATCAGACTCGTTGGCGAGCTGAGCATGGAGCAGTATTTGCAAGAGCAAGTCGCCCAGTTCCTCGCACAGCTTGTCCGGGTCGTCCGCGTCCAGGGCGGCCAGGGCCTCGTAGGTCTCCTCCAGCAAGTGCGCCGCCAGGCTCCGGTGTGTCTGCTGGCGGTCCCAGGGGCAGCCGCCGGGCGCACGGAGCCGGGTGACGATGCCTTGCAACGCGGAAAACGTGCGCAGGTCGGTCAGGGGGGGTAATGGCGGCACGTACAGGGTGGTCAGGTGCTGGACCGCATCGTGGCGGTCCAACTCGTATAGCGGGACAGTGAGGAGGTGTTGGCCGGCGGTGCCGCCTGTGGCCTTCAGGCCGGCCGCCTGAACCAGCGTCACGGGATGTTCGTCGGGGTATCGCTCCATCAGGACGAGCTTGACGGCCGAGGCCAGGGGGCGATTGTAGAGTTGCGCCACCAGCAGGGGGGTGGCCGGGTCCAATGTCAATGGCGGGGCAAACGGCCCCTCGTGGGCCGCCAGCGCTGTGGCGTCCACCAGTTGCAAACCGTGATCCAGGGGGTCCAGTTCCAGCGCGGCGCAGACGGCATCCACAAAGCTCAGGCCCTCGACGATGTGGACGGGGAGTTTGCGCTCGCGGGCACCGGCCAGGATGCGCTGCACAGACTCTTCGCCGATGAGGGGGTGGCCGGGCACGGCATAGATCACTCCCTGCGGGCGCGCACCCAGTCGCAGCACCTCCGCGGCGATGGTCTCGTACACGGCGGCGAAATCCGGCTCGCGCTCGTAGATGCCGTCGAAATCATGCACGGTCAGGTGGGTGGGCAGGGCGGCGACGGTGGGATGGCGCCGGGTGCGCAGGTGGACCTCTGAGACGGTGCTGAACACGGCCAGGGCCGCTTGCGTGAGCGCGCCGGGGTCGCCAGGCCCCAGTCCCACGATGGTGATACCGGGCATCTGGTCCTCCAAAGGGCACAAAATAGCCCCGGCTGGATGGCTGGAGCCGGGGCGGACATGCGCATCTGGAGCGGGTGACGGGGCTCGAACCCGTGACATCCTGCTTGGGAAGCAGACACTCTGCCAACTGAGTTACACCCGCCGGGACAGAGAGAACAAACGGACCTCTGTTGTGTTTTTAGTATACCACAAAATCCTCCTTTCGGCAACCCCCCCCTTATTGCGGATTGCGGATTGGGGATTGCGGATTGCGGATTGGAGATTGCGGATTGGGGATTGGAGATTGCGGATTGGGGAATGGGGATTGCGGAATGGGGATTG
>FWPV01010256.1_pt1 | contig 15423 bp, 14 predicted proteins | sample 2228371 | NCBI WGS metagenome assembly FWPV01 (sample SAMEA103939776, study PRJEB20133) | metagenome | reverse complement strand
CCGGAATGAACATCCTAGACGGCCTCAAGACGTTGTCGGGCTCAAGGGGCCCGACAACGGAGATTCCGGAATGAACATCCTAGACGGCCTCAAGACGTTGGCCCTCTTTCTGATCGCCGCCTCGCTCTTCACCCTCTCCTGGGTCATTCACGACGTCATGGGAAGACACAGCCGCTATGCCGTCGTCGACGTCGACGAAAACGAAGTCGTCCTGATGGACACCCACAGCGGTCGGCTCTGGAGCCGATCCCTCGAGATGGAGGAAAACTCCGGCGCGGTGGCCTTGACCCCGATCGTCCTGCGCGGGAAATGACGGCCATCGACACCGGGGCGGGAAGGGAGCGTTCGGCAAGGCTTTCGCCCGGGAGCAAGCAACGGCGATGAAAACGATCCATTATGGATGGGTGGTCGTTTTCGCGGGGATGCTCACGACCATCGCCGCCCACGGTTTCGGTCGCATGGCCTACACCATCATCCTGCCGGCGATGAAGGACGGGCTGAAGTTCGACTACACCCAGCTCGGGCTGCTCGGGACGGGAAACTTCGTCGGTTACCTCACCATGGCCATGATCGGCGGGTTCCTCGCCGCCCGTTTCGGGACCCGTCGCGTCATCGGCTGGCCGCGCAGTTGTGGGCGCTCGTGCTGCTCGCCTTGTCGCTCATGGCGACCGGATGGGCCCAGAGCTTCGGCTTCGCCCTGGCGATGCGCTTTTTCACCGGGCTCGCCAACGGCGCAGCCTACGTTCCCGCCATGGCCCTCGGCTCGGCCTGGTTCGCGATGCAACGCCGCGGCTTCGCGACGGGAATCGTTTCGGGGGGAATCGGCGCGGGCACGATGATCTCCGGTTTGCTGGTCCCCCCGATCATCGCCGCTCAGGGGGCCGAAGGCTGGCGCACGGCCTGGGTCCTCCTGGGGGGGATCTCCCTCGTCATCGCCGGATGGGTCGCCGTGCTGATCCGCAACCGGCCGGAAGAGAAGGGGCTTCTTCCGGTCGGAGCCGCAGCGGGGGGGGTGCCGCAGGAATCCGCTGCCGGCCCCAAAACCTCCGCGCTCAACTGGTCCGCCGTCTACCGCAGGGGCGCCGTGTGGTACCTCGGCTTGGTCTATTTCTTCTACGGCGCCTCCTACATCATCTACATGACCTTCTTCGCCGCCTATCTCGTCAAGGAGATCGGCATGTCCCCGGCCTTTGCCGGCGGGCTGTGGGCCGCGGTGGGCGCACTGAGCACATTCTGCGGGATCCTCTGGGGCGGGATCTCCGACCGCCTCGGCCGCAGCCGCGGGGCCGCCCTGGCCTATGTCGTGCTCGCCGTCGCCTATGCGGTCAACGCGCTCGTCCAATCTCCTTTCGGCTTTGTCCTCTCCGCCGTCCTTTTCGGGCTGAGCGCCTGGAGCATCCCGACCATCATGGCCGCCGCGGCCGGCGACCATCTCGGCTCGAGGCTTGCCCCTGCAGGGCTGGGCTTCATCACGCTCTTCTTCGGAGTCGGCCAGGCGGCTGGACCCGCCCTGGGCGGCCGCCTGGCGGATGCGAGCGGAACCTTCACCGTCCCCTTCCTCCTCGCCGCCGCCATCTCCCTTGCCGGCGCCGCGGCATCGCTTTTTCTGAAGAAACCGGCGACCTGATCGCCGATGCGCATGAGTTCTCGTACAAGGAAGCGAAAGGTACGAAGGCTCGCGACTGCGGAATTCTTGCCGAATGTCGCAAGAGGAGCGATCGCCTCCCCCTCTACACGATCGGGAAAGCTGCCGCTTGGAGAAGAGTCGCGGCAGGGATCCCTCCGAGAGGAGCGAGCGCCGCCTGAGTGGCCGGCAATTCTTTTTCTTCGGGCATTTCGGGATGGAGATGATGAACCCGAAGCTTATCCATTGCATCCGCTGATCCTTTCTGCAACGGTGTACGGGGAGAGATCTTCCTTGCCGGTTTGACGGCTGCGGCATGCGCTGTCAGGCACTCAGTCTCTTTTCGCCAGGGGGGAAAGAAGATCCAGGTAACTGACCTCCAAGGAGGTGGCGACATCGATCACCGCCGGGATGCCGGCCGCTATCGCCTCCCTGAGAGCCACCGCCAGCTCACCGGCGGTTTCTGCGCGAAAGCCGGCGCACCCCATCCCCTGCGCAATCGCCGCGACATCGAGGTCCGGAAATACCGACGAGATTTCGCGTCCTCTCTGGAAATGCTTGACCCATCCAAGGGCACGATTGTTCATGACGACAACCACAATCGGAATCGCCTCCTCCCGCGCGGTGATCATTCCGTTCATGGACATCGCAAAGCCGCCGTCCCCGCAGACGGCGAGAGCGGGGCGTTCGGGAAAGACCAATTTACAGGCCATGGCCGCCGGTATCGCGTAGCCCATCCCTCCGGTGGCGGCGGGCGAGAGAAAGGTACCGGCCGATCGTGTTTGAAAAAAGCGGGTCATGAAGAGGCGGTTTTCGCCGGCATCGCAGCTGATCATCGCCTCATCCGGCAGCGCTTTCATGATTTCGGCGATGATTCTTTGCGGGAGCGGCGGGCTGCCATCGGAGGTGTATTGCGGCTCGTCGAAATAGCCGTGACGGCTCCGTACTCCTCGCACTTGCTCGCACCGGTCGCGTAGTCGATCCGGATGAATTGTTCCTGAGCGGACGGCCTGGGCTTGAAGTTCCGCCATCACCGTCGCGGCGTCGCCTGTGAGCCCGAAATCGCAAGGAAAGCTCCACCCGATGTTCCGCGGCTCGATATCCATCTGAACCAGCGTTTGGCGGGAAGGATCGATCAACGCAGGGTTTTCAAGGGCCGTATCGCTCGGGGCCAACTTGGTGCCGATGGCGAGAAGCAGATCGGAATGGGCGATCCAGTCATTGGCCGCAGGAAGACCGAAAGTTCCGAACACCCCCAAGGCGAGCGGGTGGTCTTCGGCGAAAACCCCTTTTCCGGCTGCGGTTGTGGCCACCGGAACTGCGAGGGTTTCGGCCAGACGGCGCAACTCCCCGAAGCCGCGGCTGATCCGAACGCCGTTGCCGGCGATGATCACCGGTTGGCGCGCTTCCGCGAGTTTCAAAAGCACCGGCTCAAGGGTTTCCGGGTGAAGACGGCCGGCCGCGCAGGCCCGATAGCCCGCTGTTGCGTAAAGTCGAGGCACAGTGTGCGGATCCAGGGAGCCCTCCAACGCTTGACTGTGATAGAGAACCGCGACCGGTCCGTTCTGACCCGTTAGAGCGTGTTTGATCGCCAACTGCGTATGCTGAAGCGCCTGCACGGGTCGATGAGATTCGAAGACCGCCTTGGTGATTCCGACAAAAGAAAGCCCGGCATCCCAGGTCCCATATTCCCCGGTGCCGGACTGGTAAGGGGCGTGCTGGGAAAACGGCGCCCCGTCGGTGACGTCGGTCAGAATGAGCATCGGTGAGCTGCCGAGTTTCGCCTCGAGAACACCCAAGAGAGCGTTGGACAGGATGAAGAGGCCTTGTCCGACGACGACTCCGGGCTTGCCGGTCAATCGTCCGTATACTTCGGCCATGACGCCGGCAAGCGATTCATGCCTGACGAGAACCGAGCGGATCTCGCTGCGGTGATCATAGAGGCCGTCATAGATCTGCATGCTGTTGCCCCCAGGGACGCCGAAAACCATATCAATCCCACATTCCAGAAGAACGCGGGCGATAGCCTGCGGCACCTTGAGGGCCGTGGGGTTGAAATCCGGGGTGGGCATGGGGCCTCCTCAGTCCATGAACTGTCCGCCGTTCACATCGATGATCTCCCCGGTCAGATAGTCCGAGCGCGGGGAGGCCAGAAAAAGGGCTACGTGGGCGACATCTTCAACCGATCCGATCCGTCCCAGAGGAATGGTCTTGAGATAGGAGCTCCAGTCCCCCCCCGTGATCGCCTGGGTCATGTCGGTGGCGATCACACCGGGGGCGATTGCATTCACCTGGACGTTGAACGGGGCGAGATCGCGCGCCAGGGACTTCGTGAAACACATGACGGCGGCTTTGGATGCGGAATAGTGAGCTCCCGCGGCGATGCCGCCGACTTTGCCCGCCACGGATCCCAAGTTGATGATCTTGCCGTGGCGTTGCCGCTTCATCGCCGCCATGACCGCCTGGGAACAAAGAAACGTCCCCTTGAGATTGACGGCGAGAACGAGATCCCATTCGCCATCCGTAATTTCGGCGATCGGCGTCACGGGGCAGATGCCCGCATTGTTGACCAAGAGGTCGATGCGACCGTGTCCATTGAGGACCTTTGAGGTCGCCTCGAGAACCGTTTCGCGCCTCGTTACGTCAACCTTTTGGTGGGCGGCGCGGCCGTTCCGGGAGCGGATCTCCGCGGCGACCGCTTCCGCATGTGCTTCGCCTCTGTCCCAGACCCACACATGAGCGCCTTCCGCAGCGAAACCGCAGGCAATGGCCCGGCCGATCCCGCCGCCCGCACCGGTTACAATGGCGACCCGGTCTTGCAACATCATAGAAACCTCACTCGTATTGAACCAATTCGACGGTGTTCCCTTCAGGGTCATGAAGGTAGGTGGCCCAAACACCGGGCCGCAGATTTTGAGGGGGGCAGTTGAAAACGACACCGGCCGCCCTCAGGCGGGCGTAAATTTCATGGATACCTTTCACCTGCAGCGCCATATGGCTCAGACCGAAATCGCACTGCCTGCGACCGCCCATGCGTCGGCCACGAGGATTCAGGTATTGAAAGAGCTCCATGCGGGTGCCGTGACCCTTCAGCATGACCACGCGCGCCTCGGCTCCCTCAAGCCCCACGACCTGCGCCAGGCCGTCTCCGGCGTATCGCGGTTTTTCCCAGTCGACTTCGAAGTTTAGAAAGTCACGGTAGAACGCGACGACCCGCTCCATGTCCTTGACCGCCATGGCCACGTGGTGCCAGCGGATCTCCATCTCTCCCTCCGGTCGAGAATAAGGTTTTCGTGAAAGGCCGTTTTCGTCGCCGAGTCAGGTGCCGGCGGTTTCGCCCGCACAGCCGGGGCGCTCACCGCAAAGGTTTCCGTAGAGGTCGGGGCGGCGCGCGGAGAAAACCGGCACCTCGTTGCGGAAGGATTGAACCGCGCCGGGAAAGAGCTCTCCGATAATCAGTTTCTCGGCGTCGGGCCCCCCTTCGGCAAGCAAATCTCCGGTGGGGGAGATGATGCGGCTCCTGCCGGCAAAAGGAATTGCGCCGTCCGTCCCTACCCGATCGACCGCCAGCAGGTAAGCCTGATTTTCAATCGCCCGGGCTCGGGTGAGGATCTCCCAGTGTGCAACCCGGAAAGAGGGCCAGGCGGCACAGACCACCATGACCTCGGCGCCTTTCAAGGCGAGCCTTCGGAAAAGCTCCGGAAAGCGAAGATCATAACAAATGGCGAGCCCCCATTTCATTTCGCCGATGTCGAGCACGATCAAACGATCGCCGGCGGAAAAACAGAGGTCCTCGTTGAAGGGGGTCGGCGTGATCAGGTGCAGTTTGCGGTAAGTCGCGAGCAAGCGACCGTCTGGGCCGAAGGCGACGAGGGCGTTGTAGATGCCCTGTTCCGTGCGTTCGGCCACACCGCAGAGGACATGGATCCGGCACTCGGCGGCCCCTTGCCGGAGAACACGAAACGGCTCTCCCCCTGAATCGGAAGCCGCGCGCCGGATGACCGCGGCATTGAACCCCGTGTCGGCCGTCTCGGGAAAGACGACGACCTCACAGCCATGGTCCGCGGCCTGCCGGATAAGCCTCAATATCGAACGACAATTCTTTGGCACCTCTCCCAGGCGGCAATCCATCTGCGCCAGGGCGACACGCACGGAGCGTTCTTGCATCACTGCAGCAGGACCCGCGGGAGCCACAAGATGATCTCCGGAAAGATCATGCACAGCCCCAAGCCGCCCATTTCGATCAATACAAAGGGGATAATCGACTTGTAGATATCCACCATCGTCACATGCGGCGGCGCAACGGACTGCATGTAGAACAGGTTGAAACCGAACGGCGGCGTCAGAAATCCCATCTCCATGTTGATGGCGTAAAGCACCCCGAACCATACAGGGTCGAAACCGAGCGAGCGGGCGATCGGGAAGAAGATGGGCGTGGAGATCATGATGATGCCGGTGGGATCCAGAAAGCACCCCAAAAAAACGAGAATCGCCATCATGCCGAGCATCTGGCCCCACCGCCCACCGGGCAGATAGGAAAGGAGGTCTTTGGCCAGCCCCTGGGCACCGATGGCCGTGTAAAGGGCGGTGAATACGGAAGCCCCGAAGATGATCCACATCACCATGCAATTGAGCTTGAGTGTTTCCTCACAGCATTTTTTGAGAACCGGCCAGTTGAGTTTTCGAAAGAAGAGCGCACATCCGATACTGCCCAAGGCTCCGACGGCGGCAGCCTCGCTCGGGGTTGCGGCACCGGAAAAGATGCTCGTCAACACAAAGACGATCAAAAGGATCGGCAGGATCAAGTCTTTCAGGGCTTTGATCTTTTCCCCCCAGCCCACTCGAACCTCTTTCGGCAGGGCGGGAGCGAGATGGGGAAAAAAAGCGCAGAGAATGGCGATGTAGGCCATGAAAAGAAAGGCCAGCATGAATCCGGGGATCACGGCACCGGCATAGAGCATACCGATCGAGGTGTTGGTATACATGCCGAGAATGATCAACATCACGCTGGGAGGAATGAGAACCCCGAGTGCGCCCCCGGCGGCCAAACAGCCGATCGAGAGCTTCTCGTCGTATCGGTGAGCCAGCATCGATGGGAGCGCCACGAGGGCCATGGAGACCGTGGATGCTCCGCTGACCCCTACCATGGCCGCAAAGACGGCGCAGATCCCCACCGTCCCGATGGCCAGACCTCCGCGGAGCCCTCCCATCCATTTGTACATCATGCGATAGAGGGCACCCGCGATACCGGAGGCCTCCAGCATGTTGCCCATGAAGATGAACATGGGGATGGCCAGAAATACGAATGCGTTGGCGCTGGTAAAGGTGCGATTCGCCATCATGTGCAGGGCATCCGGCCCCCAGAGAAAATAGGTGGCGAAAACCGCGGTCCCTCCGAGGGCGAACACCAGAGGCAGCCCGATGACGAGAAAAAAGATCAAAAGGCCGAAAACCAGGAGGCTCAGCAGCTCGATGCTCATCTCCTCTAACCCCGATCTGTTTGGCGGAGAATCTCGATGTCACGAATCAGCTTGGCCGTCCCCTGCAGAAGCATCAAGAGGACGCCCAAGGGCAAGGTGATGAGCACCGGCCAAAGTTTAGGCTTCCAATCGGTACCGCTGGCGCGCCCGCTGGAAAAGACGTCCCAAAAGAACCGGGCACTCTCGTAAAAAAGCACCCCACAGTAGGCAAGGAAACCGACCCAGCTGATCAGGTCGCAAAGGGCTCGCCCTCGAGGAGAGAAACGTCCATAAAGCGCATTCATGTTGACATGGGCATTCTTCAAATGGGTGTACCCCGCCCCCATCAGCGTGTACCCCGCGAAGAGAAAGGTGGTCATCTCCGTCCCCCAGACGGTCGGCGCCTTGAAACCGTAGCGCATGATCACTTCGTAGATCATGACGGCCAGCATGGGGAGAATGGCGAGGGCGATGAGGCGTCCCACATGCTCATTGACCCTGTCGATCATCCGGACGATACGATGAATGGGCCCCATGGGTTCCTCTTGGAGGGACTTTTCCGGGAGGCGGTTTTCCCGCCTCCCAGAGGAAACAGACTACTCCTTGGCCCGAAACATGCGAGGTCTCTCGGAGATGGTCTTCGACAAGTCCATGATCATTTTGATGACCTTTTGGCTGACCGGGTCAGCCTTGGCCTGATCTTGAATGATTTCGTCGGAGAGTTTTCGCATCTGGGCCAGATCGCTGTCCGGCAGGGTGGAGAACTTGACACCGGCTTTCTTCATCAACCCCACGGCTGTCGCGCTTTCGTAGGTGGAGATGGTGGCCCGCTGCAGGGCGAAGATACGGCTTGCAACGTTCATGCACTCTTGCAGCTCGCTGGGAAGGGCCTTGTAGGCATCCATGTTCATGAAAAGGTCCTCGGCATCGAAACTGATCAGGGATGGGCCGCAATAGAATTTTGCGACTTCATGCAACTTCGTGGCGACGTTCCCGTAAGGGGAGCCCCAGTTTACCCCGTCGATGACTCCCGTGGCGAGACCCGTGTAGAGTTCTTCTCCCGGAAGCCTCACGATGGCGGCGCCGAAATGCTTCCAGATGTCGGCCACGACCCCGAAACTGCGGATTTTCAGACCTTTGAAGTCCGAGAGGGTCCGAATCGGCTTGGTGGAAATCGTTTCTCCCCACTCGTCGGAATAGACGGGCCCGAGAAAATGGATGTTCTTGGTGGCAAACTGCTCCCGGCTGATGTTGAGCAGCCCGGCTTCATACCAGAGATAATCGTAATGCTCGACGACATCCAGCGCGAAAGGAACGCCCCAGGCCCAAATCGTATAGGGAAAAACACCGCGCCAATAGGCCTGAGCGCCGTAGCCGATCTCGACCACCCTCTTGCCCACACCGTCGATGAGATCGAAGGTCGCCACCAGGGCTCCAGGAGGGTAAGGCTTGATCTCGATCCGCCCACCGGACATCAGGTTCACCATTTTACAGAAGCGGGGTACCAGAACCTCCCATTCCTTCCAGCCGGGACCGAGAAAGGATTGCAGGCGAAACGAAAATTCCGGATTTTTCGCAAACGATTTCTTGGGCGAGGAAAACATCCCCGTCAGCGCAGCGCCCCCCAAAGCCGCGGCTTTGAGCACATCCCGTCTTCTCATCTTGTCCTCCTTGTCTGGCTTGTGTTGCGGCGGCGTAGCGGTTCCTCATCAGACCGTTCCACCGCCTCCGTTCGACGATCAATCCCTCCGATGAGAACCGCCGGCGTCAGGCCGAAGCCGGCAGATGGATGGCCCTGCGGTTCCAGTTCATGGCGGCCTCGCTTACGGTTTCACTGAGGGTGGGATGAGGCTTGATCGCTTCGTAGAGATCTTCGACGAAGGCTTCCGCCCCGAGGGCCGTCGAAGCTTCACTGATCAGATCCGTGGCATGAGCGCCCAGGATATGAACCCCGAGGATTTCGCCGCTGTCGGGGTCGCCGATCACCTTAACGAATCCTTCCGTTTCTCCCAATGCGTGTGCCGCGCCGTTCGCCGAGTAAGGAAATCGACCCACGCGGACCCGGAGACCCTGCGCCTTGGCCTCTTCCTCGGTGAGGCCGATCGCGCCGACCTCGACCAAGCCCCAGATGCAGCGGGGGATCCGATTCCGACGAACGGGTCGGCTCTTCCCCTGCAGGGCCGCCACGGCGGCTTCGGCCTCGGCGGTCGCCTTGTGGGCAAGCATCATTCCTCCGACGAGATCGCCGATCGCATAAAGCCCGTCATGATTGGTCCGCATCTTCTCGTCCACCCTCAAAAATCTGCCGTTTTGAGCCAGACCCAGCCGAGAGGCGTCGATCCCGTCCAGGACAGGGCTGCGTCCGGTAGCCAAGAGGACCCGCTCGGCCGTTTCCCGGCCCACCTCTCCCCGGGCGTTGCGAAAAACGACCTCGGCCCTCTCTTCCATCACGGTCAGATCCAGAACCTCGCTCTGAAGATGAACCGCAGCCCCGCGCCGAAGAAGCAGTTGATGCATCGCCCGGCAAACCTCAGCGTCCTCCCCGTGGAGGATGTCGGGCAAAATTTCGATCAGGCTCACCCGAAGGCCGAGGTTGAGGTAAATCGCCGCCATTTCGATGCCGATCACCCCGGCCCCGATGATGACCACCCGCGCGGGGAGACGGGCCGATTCCAGGGCTTCATCGGTGGTCTGCACGATTCGCCCGTCGACGGCAAAAGCCGGTGGGACGGCGGGCCGCGAGCCGGTCGCCAAGATGACGTTCGCCGCGTTGACGTGGTAAGGCTCCGCTCCGTGCGGCACGATCCGGACCTCCCGCGGGGAGATCAACTCCCCCTCGCCTGCGGCGACGGCGATGCCGTGGCTGCGAATGACCTGTTCCAGCCCGGAGCCCAGCGTTTCGACCACCTTCCGCTTGCGGGCCAGCATCTTGGCGGGATCGATGTCGAGCGGCCCTGGGTTCGAAAAAAGATCGGAGCTGCGGGCGGCGTGGACGAGTTTGGCGTCGTAATAAAAGCTCTTCGTGGGGATGCAGCCGCGGTTCATGCAGGTTCCTCCGAGGCGATCCCGTTCCAGAAGAATGACCCTCATCCCCTCTCTCGCCGCACGGATCGCCGCCGCGTATCCGCCGGGCCCCGCCCCGATGACAGCCAGATCGTAGATCACGTGAGTGCGACCCTCGTCAGACGTGCAGAAAAGAAATGAGCGGTTTTTCCAACCGCGACTTGAGACTTTGTAGAAATTCCGCCGCCATCGCCCCGTCGATCAGACGATGATCGACCGCCAAGCCCATGGTGGACACCTGGCGGGAAACGACCTGCCCGTTTTTCAATTCGAGTCGGCTGCCGGTCTTTCCCACCGACAGGATGCCGCTTTGCGGTGGATTGAGGATTGCCGTGAAGTGGGTGATGTCGTATTGCGCCAGACTCGAAATCGTGAAGGTGCCGCGTTCAATTTCGGGCAGCGTGAGCGCTCCGATGCGGGCCCGTCGAACCAGATCCTCGCGCTGCCGGACGATCTCGGCGAGGCCGCAACGATCGGCCGTGGGGATCGCGGGGGTAATCAGCCCCTCGGGGAGAGCCACGGCCAGGCAAATGTTGATCTCCGGGTGGATATGGATCTCATCGCCCCGCAGCGTCGCGTTCAGCAGGGGGTAGTCACGGATCGTCAAGGCCACGGCCTTGATCAAGAAGTCGTTGACCGAGGGGCGCAGTTTGAACCTGTCCTCGAAATCGGGCAGGAGATCCCGGCGGAAGGACAGGAGGGGATCCATGTGCACCTCGGTAAAAAAGCAGATGTGCGGGGCGGTAAACGCGCTTTCCGTCATACGACGCGCGATCACCTGACGCATGCGGTCCATCGGCATGACTTTGCCCAAACGGGGGGCGGCGGCCTCCTGCACCGCACGGGTGACGTCCTCTTTCATGATCCGTCCGCGGACTCCGGAGCCGGAAACCCCCTCCAAGCCGACGCCCGCCTTTTCGGCCGCACGCCGCGCGAGATGCGATGCCGCGATGGGAGCCGGGACGGCTGCGGCGACGTCCCGATAGAGAATCACCCCCTCCGGTCCGCTTCCCCGCACGCCGGCCAGATCGATCCCTTTTTCGCGGGCCAACTTGCGGGCCGCCGGCATCGCACGAACGGCTCCGCCGTGCGCCGAAGGCCGGCCCTCTTCGGCAACGGGGGCCTTTTCCATCGTGGCCGGCGGCGGCGCAGGGGCTAGCGGCGGAATCCGGTACTGCTCGGGCAATGCTTCACCGGGCTCGGTGATCACGGCGACAACGGTCAAAACCGGCACCTTCCGGCCGACGGGGAGCAGAATGCGCGCCAAAACGCCGCTGGCCGGAGATTCGACTTCGGTTACGACCTTATCCGCCTCGACGACGAAGAGGCTTTCTCCTTTCTGGACCGCATCGCCCTCTTTCTTCAGCCATTCGACGATGATACCGGATTCGATGGTCACCCCGAGCATCGGGATCACGACTTCGGTGGCCACGATCGGACTCCTTTCTCAGGCATAGGCCATGAGCCGCCGGACAGACTCCAGAAGGCGATCTTTGCCGAACATGTAGGCTTTTTCCAGCGGTGGGGAAAATGGCACCGGCGTGTCCGGGGAACAATTGCGCTGGATGGGCGCCTTCAGGTAGTCGATCGCCTCCTCGGCGACGATGGCGGCCAATTCGGCTCCCACCCCGCAGGTCTTGTTGTCTTCATCCGCGATCAACAGGCGGCCGGTTTTCTTCACCGAAGCGATGAGCGTCTTCGTATCCAACGGCGCCAGCGTCCGGGGATCGATCACCTCCACGTCGATCCCCTCGTTGGCGGCCTCTTCGGCCGCCTCCAAGGCGCTGAGCACCAAGGCGTGGGTGGCCATCACCGTCACATCCTTGCCCTGCCTCTTGACCTCCGCCTGCCCGAAAGGAATGCGATAGGGTTCTTCCGGAACGTGCCCCTTGGTGTTGTAAAGGCGTTTGTGCTCGACGAAGATCACGGGGTTGTCGTTTTTGATCGCTTCGATCAGCAGCCCCTTGGCGTCGTATGGAGTCGAGGGCGTAGCCACATAGAGTCCGGGGACGTGCATGAACACCGAATGAAAACTCTGGGAATGTTGTGCCGCGGTGCCGCGGCCGGCGCCGATGTTCGTGCGAAGAACCATCGGCACCTTCCCGCGCCCGCCGAACATGTAATGCATCTTCGCCATCTGGTTGATGATCATGTCCATGCAGACCGTGGTGAAATCGATGAACATGATTTCGGTCACCGGCCGCATCCCGGTCAGTGCGGCGCCGACGCTCGCGCCCACGAATCCGGCTTCCGAGATGGGCGTGTCGACCACGCGTTCGGGCCCGAATTCCGCCTGCAAGCCCTTGGTGACCTGAAAGATCCCGCCGTAGCAGCCGATGTCTTCCCCCAGCAACACGACCCGCTCGTCTTCCAGCATGCACGCACGCAGCGCTTCGTTCAGTGCCTGAGCGTAAGTAATCTCTCTCATCGGGAATTGCCCTCTCTCAGGTAGACGTCTTCGTACATTTCCTCGATGGCCGGAAAATCGCTCTGAGCTGCAAAGTCGACGGCGGCGTCGATCGCCGCGGTGATCTCCCGGTCAATAGCCTCAAGCGTTTTGCGGGTGGCGATTTTTTGATGGACGAGTTCCTGCGCCAGCCGCCGGATCGGGCATTTTTCCATCCACTGAGCGATCTCCTCCTTGGTGCGATATCGTTCCCCCTGGTTGGGATCCCCTTCGTGATGGCCCCGCCAGCGATAGGTCTTGCATTCGACCAGCGTGGGGCCTTCGCCCCTGCGGGCCCGGCTCACCGCTTCCTGCGCGGCTTCGTGGAATTCCTGCTCTGGCTGTTCATCCTGATTATCCCCGCCTTGTCGTAACTTGTTGCCCGGATTGCAATGTCCGAGATCGGCTGATGTTTTTGCTGACAGACGGAGATGCCGTAGAAATTGTTTTCGCAGACAAAGACGACCGGGAGGCGATGCAGCGAGGCGAGATTGAGGCTTTCGTGAAAGGTCCCGTTGTTCGACGACCCGTCGCCGAAGAAGCACACCGCCACCTGATCGGTGCCCCGCCACTTGGCGGACCATCCGGCACCGACGGCGATCGGCAAGCCCCCACCGGCGATGCCGTTGGCGCCGAGGATTCCGAGATTCATGTCGGCGATGTGCATGGAGCCGCCCTTCCCTTTGCAGTAACCGGTTCGTCTGCCGAAGAGCTCGGCCATCATGAGCTTCAGTTCGGCCCCTTTGGCGATCACATGGCCGTGACCGCGGTGGGTGCTCGTGATGTAATCATCCGGGCGCAGCACGGCGCAGAATCCTGCGGCGACCGCCTCCTCTCCGATGTAGAGATGGGCCAAACCGGGTATGGTGCCCCGGGCATAGAGGTCCGCGACGCGGCTTTCGAAGAGGCGGATCGTCTGCATCGTTCTGTAAAGGGACAACAACTTTTCCTTGTCCAATTTCATGAGCCCCCTCCAAGGGATGCGATCAGTAGTGTTGCGACCTGTTCATCAATGTTTGTGCAACCGTGATGCCATCTCTGAGAGCGGCGGCTCAAAATCGTTGCTACCTAATGATTTTGCTTATAAAATTTATTCACATCCGCAAAAGCAAAGCTGCGGCGAAGATTTCCGGCGCAATGTGATCTTGTATCATAATGAGTCATCGATACCCTCGTATTTTGCCTCGAAACGGAACAATCACATTGATGTTGCGTTTTGAGCCACTTTGTGCTTTGAGTTTCCCAAGTATGCCCAGGGAATTAAAAAACCATTAAAATTCAAACAGATGATCGGAAAGGCCGCATCATGAGCCGCTCGGAACAAGCCTTCATCGACCGGGGATCCGCCGACCTTACTTTTTCCGATCTTGTCCGCCAATCCTGGGAAGATGTCGTGATCCATGGGCGGGAGCCCCGCCATCCGGTCCGGGAGGTGATCTTCAAGTCATGGCTGCGTTGCCGCAATCTCGGTCTGGATCCGCTGAAAAAACCGGAATTCAAGGTGGTTGCGGCGGAAACACTCTCCGAGATGAAAAGAGCCAACCGCGAATTCATCGAAATCGCCCAACCCGTGCTCGAGATGGTTGAAATTTCAGTTCGGGGGACGGGCTTCATCGTCACCCTGGCCGAGCGGAACGGCCACGTGCTGGAGGTGAGGGGCGACCCGGACGTTATGGAGATGGCACAGCGGAATTTTTATGTGCCGGGATGCCTGAGATCGACCGCGCACGCCGGCACCAACGGGATCGGCCTGTGTCTGGATGAGGCCACGCCGATTCAGATCACCGGAGCCGAGCACTACAACGTCAACCACCATCCGTGGACCTGCTCGTCGGCCCCGATTCGCAATCCGGCCGGCGACCTGCTCGGCGCCGCGACCCTTTCCGGACCGATCTCCGCCCTACAGAAGCACACCTTGGCTCTGGTCAAGACCGCCGCCACCAACATCGAAAGCCGCCTTCGCGAAAGGGAGCTCAGAGAAAACGCCCAGCTGTTGAACAAGATGCTTTCCTCGATCTATAACTCTTTGACCGAGGGCATCATCGCCACCGACCCGCATTACCGGATCACCCACCTCAACCGTTCCGCCCTCAAGATGCTGGGCCGAAGCCCACAGTCCCTGATCGGCAAGGCGATCACCGATATCGTCGCGGCCCGGGAACGCTTCACCGCCCTTCTCGAGCGCTTCGACTTTACCGAGGCCACCGAAATCGGCTTTCTCTGCCCGGACGGGCCGCGAAATTACCTCTGTCGGGTCGATCCCATTCAGACCGACACGTTGAAGGTCCTGGGGATGATCTTCACCCTGACCGAAAAACGCCGCATGATCGATATCGCCAAGCGCATCGGTGGGAACTACGCCAAATATGAATTTACCGATATCCAGGGTAAAAGCCCCTTGTTTTTGAAGCAGATCGAAATCGCCAAGATCGCCGCCAAGACCAACTCCCGGGTGTTGATCATGGGCGAAAGCGGAACCGGAAAAGAGCTCTTCGCTCACGCGATTCACAGTCACAGTCATCGGGCAAACGGCCCCTTCGTCGCCGTATCCTGTGCGGCCATCCCGCGTGATCTGATCGAATCGGAGCTGTTCGGTTACAAAGGAGGGGCGTTCACCGGTGCGCGGGAGAAAGGCATGATCGGCAAATTCGAGCTTGCCCACAAAGGGACGCTTTTTCTGGACGAGATCGACGGCCTGGCTCTCGAGCTGCAGGCCAAATTGTTGCGCGTCCTTCAGCAGCGGGAAATCATGCGCTTGGGGGACAGCCGGACCATACCCGTCGACGTTCGCGTCATCGCCGCGAGCAACGGCGACCTGCGGCGGAAAGTGG
>FWPV01010255.1_pt1 | contig 15424 bp, 14 predicted proteins | sample 2228371 | NCBI WGS metagenome assembly FWPV01 (sample SAMEA103939776, study PRJEB20133) | metagenome | reverse complement strand
GAGGGGAAGGCGGGGAAGCCACCGCTCCCCCGGCCCGCCCCTCAAGCAGTCAGAACTCCCCCTCCTCCCGTTTCACCACGGGGCGGAGCATGAGGACCACATCGTGGGTCATGCCGTCCTTGCGGATGAAGTAGTCGTCCAGGGTGGCCCGGGTTTCGAAGCCTTTTTCCCGGAAGGCCTTGATGACCTTTTTATGGTCCGCGATGATTTCGGCTTTGAGCCACTGGAGACCTTCCTTGAGAGCCAGGTTGATGAGTTCTTCCAACATCAAAGAGCCCAGACCCAGGTTGCGGAAATGCCGGGAGACGAAGATACGCACCTCGCCGATGTGCTTCGCCGAGTGTTTGCCCCGGTGCAGGGTGGCATCGGCCACCAGGCGGTTGTCCTCCAGGTCCACCGCCACCAGGGGCAGGACCTTGCGGTAGTTGAGGTGGTCCACCCAATAATTGATGAGTTTCACATCCTTGACATCCTGCTTCAGGAAACGGGTGTCTTCTTCCGGAGCTTCCTGGAAGAGCTGGATGAGGTTTTGCCGGTCCTGCTCGTTTAAAAAGCGGAACATGACCCGCTTGCCGTTTTTCAGGGTGACGAACTTGCGATAGGCCACATAGTTGATCATGGCAGGCCTCGCCTGGGGGGTCTTTTCGGCATGATATCCCCTGACCGGAATTTGTCAAGGACGGGAGCGCCGGCCGGCCTCCCGGGGGACGGCGAACCCCCGGAATCAGTAAATTCCTGATAATCAATCACTAAAAACCTGAGATATATTTAAGATATTAATATCACTATAGAATTTTTTCTATGGGTTCATTCTTGATTTATTATTCAACGGTTAGGCAATTTTCACACCTCATCCGGCATCTCCTTATAAAATTGAGAGAAAACACGAGCATAACGAAGTTCGGGCCCCGGCACCCATCGGTCCTGTTCCGGGGGGTGGAACCGGATTCCGCAGCGCCGGGCGGATTGGCCGTTGATTTTAATAATTACTGGAATAATAATAGGTTATCTATCATTCCTGCCGGTCTCCGGAAGACCAGTAGCAAGGGCTCTCCCCCGGAGAAAGGCAGCCAGGCATCAGGGATTCCCTGAGATAAAAGATAAGAGCATGTAATCATTCGGTAAAAAAAATGAGCGCCTGGTTCTGGGCAGGTATTAAAGCGGTTAGGGAATTTTGCCGCCTTGGCCGGCGTCGCCCTATAAAAAAGCGAGGAAAAAGGAGATTGGCCAAGTTCGCTCCCACCGGGGCAAGGATTGCCCGGAAGACCGGAGGCCGGTAAAAATGCGGCTTGCCTTGGACAAGCTGTTGTTTTTGCTGATAATTACCGAATCTTGGCAACCCTCCGTCCCACCTGGATTTCCTTGCCGGCTGCACCTCAAGGGGGGCAGGTGGGGGCTAACTGTCATTTCTGGTCAGCTCCATTGACCTTGGTGGAGGGGGAGGCTACCATGGCGCTGCCAACTTGGGGGGTGTCATGGAAGACATCTGGGAAGCCGCCAAAAAGCATCTGAAGGAGCGCCTCTCCCCTGCAGGCTATACCCTGTGGCTGGAACCCTTGAAGGCCGAAACCGACCCGGAGGGGAACCTCTGTCTTCTCTGTCCCAATGCCTTCGCCCTGCGTTGGATTCAGTCCCATTACCTGCCCCTCCTGACGCAAATCCTGACCTCGCTGGGCCATGCGGGGGGCCTCCGGCTGTCTGCCGCCAGCGGCCGCGGTCCGGCGCTGGTGCCCGCCCTGCCGCAGCCGGTGCCGGCCCAGCCGCCCCTGCCGCAGCTGGGGGTGGCCAAAAACGGCCGGCGCCTGAACCGTTCCTTCACTTTCAGCCGCTTTGTGGTGGGCTCCAGCAACCGTCTGGCCTTCCAGGCCTCCCAAGCCTTGGCCCGGAATGACACCTTTCTGAACGGCATCCTCTACCTCACCTCGGGGCCGGGGTTGGGGAAGAGCCACTTGACGCAAGCCGTGGGCAACTTTCTCCTGGAGGCCGCCCCTCCGGTCAAAATCCTGTACGCCACCGCCGAGGACTTTGCCAACGACATGGTGCGGGCCCTGAAGACCGGCCAGATGGGGCGCTTCAAGGACAAATACCGGGGCGAATGCGACGTCCTGCTTTTGGAAGAGGTGCAGTTCCTGAGCGGCAAGGAGAAAATCCAGGCGGAGCTCTGCTACACCCTGGACACCCTCATGAGCCGGCAGACGCGGCTGGTGTTCACCAGCTGTTACCTGCCCGGTGAAATCTCCCACCTTTCCCGGGAGCTGAGCTCCCGGCTCACCGGCGGCCTCATCACGCCCATCGGTCAGCCGGATTTTGCCACACGCGTGAACATCCTGGCCCGAAAGGCCGAAGAGCGGGGGGTAGCGGCGCCTCAGGCAGTCCTGGAGCACTTGGCGGAGCACATCACCGACGACGTCCGCCGGCTGGAGAGTGCCCTGGACTGCCTGGCGGCCCGGACCACCCTGTTAAACGAACCGGTGAGCCTCCGGGCCGCCCGGGAGGTGCTCCATGACCTCCAGGCGGTGGAAACCCGCCTGAGCATTCCCCAGATCCAGAAGATTGTGGGGGATTATTTTCAGGTGAGTCTGAAGGACCTCCTGGGGCGCTCCCGGCAGAAAAAGCTGGTGCGGGCCCGGCAGGTGGCCCTCTATTTCTCCCAGCTCTACACCGGCAAGAGCGTGACCGAGTTGGGGCGGCTCTTCAATCGCAGCCACTCCTCGGTGGTGCATGCCCTGCAGGCCTTGGAGCGGGACCGGCAAACGGTCCCCCGCCTGGCGGAAGAGGTAAAATTTCTGGAGGAAAAACTGGCGCAGGCCCAGGTCAGGCAGGGGGGGCGAAGAGGGCCCAGTCTTCACAACGGTGCTTGATGACCTTGCCCTCGACGATAAAGACGATGTCCTCGGCGATGTTGGTGGCCAGATCGGCGATGCGCTCCAGGTTGCGGATGATGATGATAAAGTGGTGCAGGCGCACCACCCAGCGGGATTCGGTGATCATGGCGTCCAGGATGTTCTGGATGTATTCGTCATCCAGGATGTCGGCTTCCACGTCCCGTTGACAGACCTGGACGGCCAGGCGCGGGTCCTGCTGGACGAAGGCCTCGATGCTGGTACGCACCATTCCCAGGGCCAAATCGGCCATGGGCCGGATGTCGATGGGGAACTCCAGGGGCTCCCGGCTGTTTAGTTCCAGGGCCCGCTCGGCGATGTTCACCGCCTGGTCGCCGATGCGCTCCAGTTCGGTGGCGATCCGCATGGCCGCCATGATCAGTCGTAGGTCGGTGGCCAAGGGTTGGCGCAAGGCCAAGAGCTTAAAGGCCTGGTCCTCGATATCCAGCTCCATGCGGTTTAAGGTGATGTCTTCGGTGATGACCTCCCGGGCCAGGTCTGAGTTGCGTTCGGAGACGGAGAGGACGCTTTTCAGCACCGCACTTTCGGCCAAGGCCGCCATCCCCAAGAGCTTCTGCTTCAGGCTTTCCAGCTCCTGATCGAATTGCCGGGTAACTTTCACCGCCGTCTCCATCCCGCTTCCCCCGAGGGTTCCTCTCAAGTATTTTAATATACTATACATCGTGCCAAAGAAAAATATTCTTCACGAAAATTCGGGCAAAAATTGTATAGATTATCCGGGCGGTGACCGGGGTGCGGCGGCGCCGCAGCCCTTGCGGATGCTGCCCCCCACTGTTTGCTGCCAACTGTAATGCTTAAGCGTGTCGCCATCATCGGCCCCGGGGCCTTGGGCGGTCTTTTGGCTGTCCTGCTGAGAGAAGCCGGCTGCGAGGCGGCGCTGGTGGATCACCGCCCGGAGCGGGCCACGTTGCTCAGGCGCCAGGGCCTGACCCTGCGCACCCCGGACGGGGCCGCCCGGCGGGTGCAGGTGCCCGTCCTCCTGCCTCCCGACCTGGCCGCCATGGACCTGGTTATCCTGACGGTGAAGGCCCACCAGACCGAAGCTGCCGTCCGGGCCCTCCCGGCCCTGCTGGCCGGCGGCGGCCTGGCCCTCACCTTGCAAAACGGCCTGGGGAACCTGGAGAAAATGGCGGCCCAAGTGGGCTGGGAGCGCCTGCTGGCGGGCGTAAGTTTTCTCGGGGCCACCCGACCCCGGGACAGCGAGGTGGTCTTTGCCGGCGCCGGCCCCACCTTCATCGGGGCCCCGGCCGGCTCCCGGGTGACCCGGGAGGAAGTGGAGCAGGTGGCCGCAGTCTTCCGTCAGAGCGGGCTGGAATGCCGGGTGCGGGACGACATCGAGGTGATGCTGTGGGAGAAGCTGCTGGTGAATGTGGGCATCAATCCTCTTACCGCGCTATTGCGGGTGCCCAATGGCCAGCTCCCCGAACTTCCCGAGGCCTGGGAACTGGCAGTGGCTGCGGCCCGGGAAGCCGCCGCGGTGGCCAAAGCCAGCGGGCTCAGCCTTACCGTGGACCCCGAGGCCCGGTTGAAGGAGGTCTGCATCAGCACGGCGGCCAACCACTCGTCCATGCTGCAGGACGTGCTGGCCGGCCGGGAGACCGAAATCGGGGCATTAAACGGTGAAGTGGCGGCCAGAGGAACGGCCCGGGGCGTGCCCACCCCGGTGAACGCCCTGCTCACCTCCCTCATCCGGGCCCTGACCCGGGCCCGCCCCTGGCAGGTGGGGTGAGAGTGCGGTTGAGGAGAGGGAGCAGAGGGCCGTCTGGCCCCTGGCCCCTGCCCAAAGTCACTTCCCCTCTCCCGGCACCAGAGGGACAAAGCGCACCGGAAGGGTGGCCTCTTCCCTGAGCTGGCCCTTCACCTTGCGCAATTTCTTGAGGTATTGCAGGCCGCCGGCCCGTCCCAGGGGGATGACCAGGCGGCCATTTTCCTGGAGTTGAGCAACCAAGGCGGGCGGCAGCTCCGGCGCCGCCGCGGTCACCAGGATGGCGTCGAAGGGGGCTTCCTCCGGCCAGCCGGCGTAGCCATCGCCGGTGCGCAACCGGACTTTTCCATAACCCAATTCCAGCAAGGTCTTTTGGGCTTCCCGGGTGAGCTCGGGCAAGAGCTCAATGCTGAAGACCCGGTCGGTAAGCTCCGCCAGGACTGCGGCCTGGTAGCCCGAGCCCGTGCCCACCTCCAGGACCTTGTCGCCGGGCCGGACTTCGGCCCACTGGCTCATGAGGGCCACGATGTAGGGCTGGGAGATGGTCTGGCCTTGGCCGATGGGCAGGGGTTGATCGGCGTAAGCCAGGGGCGCCAGCCAGCCGGGTACGAAGCGGTGCCGGGGGACTTTGCCCATGGCCGCCAGGACCCGGGGGTCGGTGATGTCCCGGCCCTGGAGTTGGCCGGCCACCATGCGGGCCCGGGCCGCGTCCAGGGATTCATCCTCCCTGGCCCACAACCGCCAGGCCAAGGCCACAAGGGCGCCGGCCAGGACCAAAAGCAGCAGCATGATTTTCCACTTCATGGGCGAACACCTTGCCCCAGAAGGAGGGGTTCATCCCCTCCGGGAGCCGCCACCGGCTTGGTGGCCTGCACCGCCAGCCGGGCTTCCCCGGTAAGGAGGAGGTTATACGGCAATTTTACCAGGGGTTCCAGGCGCAGCCTCCGGGCCCGGGCCTGGCCGGCGGCAAATTCGTCCTCCGGCAGGTTGGGGCCTTTGAGGGCCAGGACGCGGCCCCCCGGCTGGAGCAGAGGAGCGGCCACGGCCAGGAGTTCCGGCAGCCTCAAGGCGGCCCGGGAGAGGACCAGGTCGAAGCGGGGCCCCCAGGCTGCCGCCAGCCGGGGGGTGAGGTGCACCTGGGCCACTGCCACGCCGGGAAGGTGCAGCAGGGTTACCAGATAATCCAGAAAGGCCGCCTTTTTGCCCCGGGATTCCACCAGGGTGAGGACCAGTTCGGGGCGCACCAGCTTCAGGACCAGCCCCGGGAAGCCGGCGCCGCTGCCGATGTCCGCCAGGGTCCGGGCATCTCCCAGAAAGGGAAGCAGCGCCAGGGAGTCCAGGAAATGGCGGATGACAATATCGCGGTCGCTTTGCAGGCCGGTGAGGTTCACCCGGGCGTTCCAGCGCTTGAGCTCCGTCAGATAGGTGGCAAACTGGCCGAGTACCTCGAGGTCAAGGCTCAGGCCCAACTCCGCCGCGCCCTGGGCCAAAAGGGCTAAAGGGTCTGCAGAGATGGTTGCGGGCATGTCAGCCCTGCTCTTCCATATATTACGGGGTTGGGGCGGGAGATTGAGGGGGCGGGGGTCTGTGACCCCTGGCCCCCTCCCTCAACCTGACGCTCTCAGGCCTCTCCTCTACGGAAACAAAGCCCGGATGGCGGCGGCCATGGTGTCCACGCCCACCAGGTCCAGGCCGGCCACCTCGCCCAGGCGCTCCACCTGGCGGGAGGCCAGAAGGGCCCGGCGGAAGCCCAGCTTGGCCCCCTCCTTGAGGCGCACCTCCGGCTGACTCACGGCCCGGACCTCGCCGGTGAGGCCGATTTCCCCGAAGATCAGGGTGTCCTGGGGCACCGGCCGATCCAGGAGAGAGGAGGCCAGGGCCAGGGCCAGACCCAGGTCGGCGGCGGGCTCACCCAGGCGCACGCCGCCGGCCACGTTGACGAAGATGTCCTGGCCGCCCAGGTGGAGGCCCACCCGCTTTTCCAGGACGGCCACCAGCAGGGAGACCCGGCCGGGGTCCACCCCCATGGCCTGGCGCCGGGGGAGGGCCAGGGAGGAGGGCGAGACCAGGGCCTGAATTTCCACCAGGATGGGCCGAGAGCCCTCCAGGGAGGGAATCACCGCGGAGCCCGGCGTTTCCAGGGAGCGCTCCGCCATGAACAGGGCCGAGGGGTTGGCCACCTCCATGAGGCCCTGCTCCTGCATCTCGAAGACCCCCAGCTCCTGGGTGGGGCCGAAGCGGTTCTTGACGGTGCGCAGGAGGCGAAAGGCATGGGAGCGGTCGCCTTCCAGGTAGAGGACCGTGTCCACCAGGTGCTCCAGGACCATGGGGCCGGCCAGGGTGCCTTCCTTGGTGACGTGGCCGATGAGGAAAATGGCCAGGCCGCTCACCTTGGCCTGCTGGGTGAGGCGGAAGGCCGTCTCCCGCACCTGGGGCAGGGACCCCGGCGCCGCGGGCAGGGCGGTGGTGTACAGGGTCTGGATGGAGTCCACCGCCAGGCAGGCGGGCTGGACTTCGTCCACCATGCGCAGGAGGTTTTCCAGGCAGGTCTCGGTGGCGACGTAGAGGGTGGGGGAGGCCAGCCCCAGGCGCTCGCCCCGGAGCTTGATCTGGGCCTCGGACTCCTCGCCGGAGACGTACAGGGACACCGCGCCCCCGGCAGCCAGCCGGTCCAGGGCCTGGAGGATGAGGGTGGACTTGCCGATGCCGGGGTCGCCCCCCACCAGCACCACCGAGCCCCCCACCAGGCTGCCCCCCAGGACCCGGTCGAACTCGGCTATGCCGGTGGTCTGGCGGGTTTCGGGACGGGCGCTCAGGCGGCTGAAGGGCTGGGGATGGGAACGCCTCGGGGGCAGGGGAAAATCCGCCGGGGCCGGCCCGCTGGGGGCCACCTCCTCGGCCAGGGAGTTCCAGGCGCTGCACTGGGGGCAACGCCCCAGCCACTTGCCGCTCTGGTGACCGCACTGCTGGCAGATGAAGACGACTTTCCCCGGCCGGGCTGACATAGGTGAATATTCTCCTGCTCCTGAAGTTATGGGCGTCCCAAGGGAGCTTTATCCGCCCGGTCCCCCAAGACACATCTCCTCAGGAAGCCCAGGAATAGGAGGCACAGACCTATAGAACCGATGGGAAGACCGAGGCGGCCCTGCCCCAGAGGGTAAACGAACAGGGGCAACAACCAGCCACCCCAAAACAGGCATTTCTCACCGATCCGCCAACCACAGGGCTCCACCTCTCGGTCGAGCCAAGCCAGGGCCACAGCGACTAGAGCAAGGTCGTAGTAAAAGCTATAAGGAGTGAAAAGGAGGGCACCCACCACCGTCAGGGGCACGCGATCGCATGGCGAAGGTGTTTTCGCCCAAGCCCAAGTCACGGCCAGAGCCACTCCCGCCATGACCAGAGTTTGCAGTGCGACGGCGGCACGGTAGCTAAGACCGAGGAAAAGCGCCTGCCCGAAAACCGAGGCGGTTTTGTGTAAAGGCATGGCTCGGGTTTCAAAGGCTTTGAGGTGATAGGCGAGGTTGTCGAGAAACACCGCCCACGGTTGAGTACCGAAAACCGCCAGGCTCAATGCGGCTAAGCAGATGGCCGCGATCAGAGCCCCTGCCAGGGCCTGCCAGTTTCTCCCGGCTGCCAGAGACAGGATGAAGAAGATGGCCAAGTGGGGCTTGAAGGAGGCGGCTCCCAGGAGCAAGCCGCCGGACCAGGGCGCTCCCCGGTCCAGGAGTAGTAAGCCGCCTCCCAGAAGGGCCGCCATCAATAAACCGTTCTGGCCATTGACCAGATTTAAAAAGACACCCGGAAAGGCGAGAATGAACCAGAGCGCCAGGGGATCCCGGGCGGTTCGTCGCAGCACCGCTGTATAAGAGAGCAAGGAGACCCCAGCCCAAAGAAAGAAAGCTAAGGAGATAGGGCAGGACTGTAAAAGGCAAGAGGAACAGAAAGAAGCTGGGAGGATACGTCCAAAGGTAGGGCAACGGGTGTCCGGCCAACTGGGCGATGCCGGCATGCAGGGAGGCGGGGTCATAAGCTACGGCCGCTTTCCCGGCCAAGGCCAGAGCGGCGGCCGCATAAAAAAGCAAGAAGTCTCCCCCCACCACATCGCCCAAAGGATTGATGACGCCGGCGCGACCCGTCAGGGTAGGCCCCCAGGTATGATACAATACACTGCCATACAGGGAGAGAAACACCGTGCAGACCGCCTTCAGGAAAAGGGCCTGCAACTCTGTGCGGTGAGGCGGCATCGCAGCTCTTTTGTCCTGAAAGGCCGGGGATTTTTCAGACTAATTCGATTGTAGAGAACTTTCCTCCCGGAGGCAACCGTCTTTCCGTGCGGTTAAGGGAAGACTGAATCCCAAAACCTTATCTATCCCCCATCTCCGGAAGGTGGATGGGATTTTTCCGGTCAACCCCAACCCCACAGGGACATGGATGGCGAATACCCGCCAGATTGAGCCAATGCGGCGATTAATTGACCTCGAGCAATTGCGGCACAATCTTGCCCAGGGTGCGGCCCGGTTGGCCGGGCGGCGGTCCCTGGCCGTCCTCAAGGAATTGGCTCAGGCCCGGGGCGTGGAGGTCTTTCTGGTGGGGGGCACGGTCAGGGAGCTGGCCCTGGGCCGGGAGTCCCCGGACTTGGACCTGGCGGTCTCAGACCAGACCCTGGACCTGGCCCGGGACCTGGCCCGGACTCTGGGAGGCACCTACATCCTCCTGGACGAGGAGGAGCGCACCGCCCGGGTGGTGGCCGGGTCCGACATCCTGGACCTGGCGGAGTTTCGGGCGCCGGGGATTGAGGGCGACCTCAAGGGCCGGGACTTCACCATCAACGCCCTGGCCCTGGAGTTGGGGGAGCTCCTGACTGGCGGCCCCGTGACCCTCCTGGACCCCCTGGGGGGCCTGGAAGACCTGGCCCGGGGGCTTATCCGCCAGGTGGCGCCGGCCAACCTCACCGCCGACCCCTTGCGGCTGCTTAGGGCCTTCCGCTTTGCCGCCACCCTGGGGTTTCGGCTCACGCCGGACACCCTGGCTGCCATCAGCGAACGGGCGGCCCTTATCGCAGGCGTGGCCGGGGAGCGCCTGAGGCAGGAGCTCTTTCTCCTCCTGGCCGCGCCCCGAGCGGCGCCGGTGCTCCGGGAAATGGACCGGGCCGGGCTCTTCTGCCACCTCCTGCCGGAGCTCTGCGACGCCAAGGGCGTGGCCCAGGACGGCTTCCACCACCTGGACGTCTTTGCCCACAGCCTGGAGACCCTGGCCTGCCTGGAGGACGTGCTGCGGGCCCCGGAACGCTACTTCGGCGGGCCGGCCCCGGAGCTGCGGCGCCTGGCGCAGGATGGCTGGTGGCGGGCGGTGGTGAAGCTGGCGGCCCTGTTCCACGACGCCGGCAAGCCCAAGGTGCAGTCCCGGCGCCTCGACCCCGAACGCTATACCTTCTACTACCACGAAAAGGTGGGGGTGGAGCTGTTCACCCAGGCGGCCCGGCGTTTACGCCTCAGCCAGGCGGAGCTGCGCACCGTCAGCCAGCTCATCGGCTGGCACATGCGGCCTTTTCTCCTCCTGCCGGCCTTTCGCCGGGGGGAGCTCACCCCCCGGGCGCTGGGCCGCATGGTCAGGGCCTTGAAAAATCACCTGGCCGCGGGCCTGGCGGTGGCCATGGCAGACAGTCTGGCGGCCCAGGGCCGACAAAAGCCCCCGGAGTCGGAAGCGGCCCTGGGCGCCCTGGCCGAGGCGGCCTGGCGGTTCCTCAAGGAGCGCCTGGAGCCCCAGGAACAGCAGCCCCGTCTCCTCACCGGCCACGATCTGAAGGAGCGGTTCCGCCTGACCCCCGGCCCCCGGTTCCGGGACCTGCTCACAGCGGTGGAAGAGGCCCAATGGGAAGGCCGGGTGCGCACCCGGGAGGAGGCCCTGGCCCTGGTAGAGCGGCTGTTATCAGGGGAGAAAAATATCACAAAAAAATTTTAATTTTGCTTTAATTAGCAATGTATTTTTTTTAGGAATCGTGCTACAAGCGAACCGATAGTTGCCTGGGGTGGCTGAGCCCTTTTTTCCTCTGAACATTCCCCACGCAAAAGGAGGCGGGATGGAACCTCGGTCCGCCGTGCTGCTGCCTCGGGAGGCGCAGGCCGGGGCCCTGATTCGCCTGCGGGGCCTTTATCCTTCGCTGAAGGCGGCGCTCCGCAAAGTGGCGGACCTGGTGCTGGCCCAGCCCGAGATGGCCATCTATGCGTCGGTGAACGAGGTGGCTGCGGCCGCCCAGGTGAGCGAGGCCACGGTGATGCGGCTGTGCCGGGTCCTGGGGTTTCGCGGCTTCCAGGACTTTAAAATCGCCCTGGCCCGGGAGCTGGTCTCCCCCCTGCAGCGGCTGCATGAAGAGGTGACCGCAGGGGACGACCCGGCCACCATCGTACGCAAGGTGTTTCAGGCCAACATCGCCGCGCTGCAGGACACTCTGGAGGTCCTGGATATGGAGGCGATGGCCCGGGCGGCCCGCCTCATGCTGGCGGCCCGCACCGTGCTCCTCATCGGGGTGGGCACCTCCGGGCCCATCGTCGAAGACGCGGCCAACAAGTTCTTCCGCCTGGGCCTCAACGTCAAGGCCATCACCGACGCCCACCTGATGATGATGGCCGCGGCCCTGCTCACCGAGCAGGACGTGGTGCTGGCGGTGTCCCATTCCGGCAGCACCCGGGACCCGGTGGAAACCGCCCGGGTGGCCAAGGAAGCCGGCGCAAAGGTGATCTGCATCACCAACAACTCGCTGTCGCCCCTCACCAAGGCGGCGGATCTGGTGCTGGTGACCGCCTCCCGGGAGACCCGCTTCCGGCAGGAGGCCATGGCCTCCCGGCTGTCCCAGACCAGCATTATCGACAGCCTTTACACCCTCATGGCCCTGGCCCAGCCGGAGCAGGCCCTGGAGAACCTGGGCAAGATCGAAAACGTCATCGTCACCAAGCAGTTTTGAGGCGACATCCGGAGTTCAAGATGATCATCCGGAATGAGAAAAATTCCGATATTGAAGCAATATCCGAAGTCATCATCACCGCTTTCCGCCATCATCCGATAAGCAATCACACAGAACATTTCATCGTGAATGCCTTACGTGATGCCGGGGCGCTGACTGTTTCCCTGGTGGCAGAGGTTGCTGGACAAGTGGTGGGCCATATCGCCTTCTCGCCCGTAACTCTTTCCGACGGCAGCCAAAATTGGCACGGCCTGGGACCTGTCTCGGTTTTGCCGGAGTTCCAGAACCAGGGCATCGGCAAAACACTTATTCGGGAAGGCTTATCCTTACTAAAAGCCCTGGGGAGCAAGGGCTGCGCTCTGGTCGGAGATCCCGACTATTACCGGAAATTCGGCTTTCGAAATACCCCGGATCTGATTCATGAGGGCATTCCTCAGCAGAACTTTCTGGTCTTACCTTTTGAGGATGAAGAGCCCCGTGGCTTTATCGTGTTTCATGAAGGTTTCAATGCCAGGGGCTGACAGGCCCTGAAGCGGATTGCGCCTGCCAGGGCGCACCGGGGAGGGCCGCTGTTCGGCCGGCTCTGATGGGCCGCCCGCCCGTCTCCATTCGGTATTAACTCCCGTTCACCTGCAAGAAGAGGCTGGGAGCGACATGAACACCGGACAGAAGCTGAAGCAGAAGCTGGTGCGCATCTGCCGCCTGCTGCACCAGAAAAGCCTCATCGCCGCCACCGACGGCAACCTCAGCGTCAAGTTCGGGGACGGGCTCCTCACCACCCCCTCGGGGGTGAACAAGGCCTTCCTGGAAGAAGAACAGATCATCACGGTGGACTTTGCCGGCCGGGTCATCGACGGCCAGGGCCAGCCCACCTCGGAGCTGGCCATGCACCTGGCGGTCTATCGCCTGCGGCCCGAGGTGGAGGCCGTCATCCATGCCCACCCGCCCCTGGCCACCGCCTTTTCCATCGCCGGCCTGTCCCTGGACCAGTTCGTGCTCCCGGAGGTGGTGATGAGCCTGGGGGTAATTCCCACCGCGGCCTACGCCACCCCCACCACCTCCGAAGTGCCCCTGGCCATCCGGGAGCTCATCAAGCACTACGACGCCCTCATTCTGGAGCGCCATGGCGCCCTCACGGTGGGCCGGGACCTCCTGGAGGCCTACAACAAGATGGAGAAGCTGGAGCACACCGCTTACATCATCTTTGCCGCCATTCAGCTGGGCGGCGCCAAGGCCCTGCCGGCCCATGAAGTGGAAAAGCTCATCCAGCTCAAGCTCATGCAAAAGCTGCAATCCTCCTGACCGGGGTTCCCTGGCGGCTGGCGCCTGCCACCTCCGGGTTAGCCAAGACCGGGAGAAAAATGGTATAGTGCAGCGAAACCGGGGAGCTTAAAAGAAAGCGTCGCAGTGAATATTGCCAGACTGAAGCAATCCTGCCGCAAGCGTTGGCAAAGCCTCTACAATTTTTTCATTGACCTGGGGAGGTCCCGAACCCCGGCCTTCTCGTGTACCGATGTGCCGGAATTGGCGGAGGTCCAGGCACGGGCCCGGGAGCGGGGGGTCATCAACGAGCATCTGACGCCCCTGTTCCAGGAGGCCCTGTTAGCCCGGCCCCGGCTCATGGTGGAGCTGGGAGTGGGCCCGGGGGAAAGCACTTTTGTGTTGTCCCGGGTGGCCCACCTCACGGGGGCGCGATTGGTGAGCGTGGATATCAACGACCGCCGTCACATGTGCCGGCTCCCCGGCTGGCTCTTCGTCCAGGAGGACGATGTGGCTTTCGGCCAGCGGTTTCCGCAATGGTGCCGGGAGCAGGGACTGACGCCGGCCATTGACTTTTTGTTCATCGACACCAGCCATCTCTACGAGCACACGGTCCAGGAAATCGGGGCCTGGTTTCCCCACTTGGCGGACGAGGCGACGGTGGCTTTTCACGATACGAACCTCCGTCCTTTTTTTTACCGGCGGGACGGCAGTCTGGGGCTGGGCTGGGACAACCGCCGGGGGGTAATCCGGGCGGTGGAGGAATATCTGGGCGCCACTTTCCGGGAAACGGAGCCCTTTATCACCCTGTGCCGGGGCTGGCTTATCCGGCATGAACCACACTGCTGCGGCTTCACCGTCATGAAGAAGATGAAGCCCGAATTGTTCCAGTCACCATGATTTGAGCCGGTCATCCCCCTCCTCGGAAAGATCCCTGGATATGCACCCAGTTCTTCCCGCGCACCTGCCGCAGCGGGTGGTTTTGGTGATGAACGTCCCCCACCCGCCGGTGGGCGCCGCCATGGCCCGAGCTCTCAGCAAGCTGGGCATTGAAAGCCGCATCTTTTTCAGCCACCGGGTGAACACCGCCTTCGACCGCTGGATCATTCACCCGGTGAACCATTGGGCCCACAACCTGCGCTTAGTCCCCAAACACGTGGACCTCTTCGAGGGGCACCCCTTGAGCCACCGGGAATACCGCAACCGGGAATTCCTCAGGCTGTGCCGGGAATGGCGGCCTGATCTGGTGTTTCTCACCCGGGGCCTTCGCTTTACCCTGGAAACCCTCCAGGAGCTGAGGCAGTTGACCACGGTGTTTTGCTGGTACACCGAGTCGGAGCAACGGTTTCCGGAGATCGTCCCGGAACTTCCCTTTTACCACCACACCTATTTCTTCTCCACCCTCAGCCTGGAAAAGGCCCGGGACCTGGGCCACGAGCACACCGGTCTGCTCTTACATGCAGTGGATACCGGCGAATTTCATCCCCTTGATATCCCGAAGAAATATGACTGGTGTTTTGTGGGGCAGCACCACCCCCGGCGTGAGGAATACCTGGAAGGGCTGGCCCGGGTGTCGGGTAATTTTGCCATCTACGGGCCGCGCTGGCGGCGGCGCACCTGGCGAAAGCCCATTTTCTGGCGGGGCATCAAGGGCTGGGAAATCTGGGGCGAACGTCTGAACCGGCTCTACAACCAGACCCGGGTGGCCATCAACGTCTCGGTGTGGGGGGACGAGCACGGCCAGAGCCGGGGGGTGAACATGCGGCTGCTGGAAATCCCCTGTTGCCGCACCTGCCTGCTCACCGACCACGCCGGGGATGCCGAGCTGCTCCTCACCCCCGGGGAGCACTTTGAAAGCGCCGCCAGCCTCCCGGAAATGCAGGAGAAACTGGCGGCGCTCCTGGCCGATGACGCCCGGCGGGAGAAAATCGCCCAGGCGGGCTACGACAAGGCCGTCACCATCCGCACCTACGACCACCTGGTGGCGGAAGTGCTATGGGACTGGGCCCGGTTCCGGGGGTTGGAGTGAGCCAGCCGGCGGGGTGGAAGCCACCGTTCCCCCGGCCCTGCCCGCAAAGTTTCCCTTACTGCTCCCCGAACCGGGGGCGCCACCAGGTTTCCACCGCCTCCAGGACGTCCTCCACGGCAATGGCCTGCATACAGCGGTTCTCCGGGCAGTTGCGGTTCAGGCAGCGTTCTTCAGGGCAGACGGTTTCCTTGCGGTAGAGATAGGTTCCCCAGTCCACCCGGTAGGGGCCGATGCGGGCGGGGTGGTCGGCGCCGATGAGGGCGATGGAGGGGGTGCCCAGGGCCAGGGCCATATGCAGGGGGCCGGAATCGTTGGCGATGAGGAGGCGGGCACGCCTGAGCAGGGCGGCCACGGTGCCGAGGGGGTAGCGCCCTCCGGTGACCAGGGTGGGGCCGGGGAGTTTGGCCGCCAGCGCCTCGGCCGGGGGTCGGTCCCGGGCGCCGCTGATGATGAGCACCGCGGCCCGATAGCGTTCCTGGAGCAGCCGGCCCACGGCGGCGAAGTTTTCCGGGGGCCACCACTTGTAGCTCCCCGAGCCGGTGGGGTGGAAGGCCAGAAGGAAGTCG
>FWPV01010251.1_pt1 | contig 15424 bp, 18 predicted proteins | sample 2228371 | NCBI WGS metagenome assembly FWPV01 (sample SAMEA103939776, study PRJEB20133) | metagenome | reverse complement strand
AGCCGCCGGGCGCGGCATAAGCCGCCAGCCCGCGCTGCTGCTCGAAGCCGATGCTCTCAATTCCGTTCTGGGCGACGTGTGGACCATCTCTCCAGCCATCCCAGATATCGCCGGTGGTGCGCCACATGTGTCCCCCGGCGGCGCGCCCCCACAGCCAGGGGCGGTGATGCCCCCACTCGCAGATGCTGAACAGGATGGGTCGCCCGGTCTGGCGCAGGGCGGCGCCCATCTTGCGGTACAGGCGCTCCGCCGTAGCGCGGTCGTCTGGGGCGTGGCAGAAATCGTACTTCAGGAAGTCCACCCCCCAGGCGGCAAAGGTGCGGGCGTCTATCTCCTCGTAGCCCAGGCTGCCCGGCTCGCCGCCGCAGGTCTTCTCGCCGGCGTCGGAGTAAATGCCGAACTTCAAGCCGCGGGCGTGCAGGTAGTCCGCCAGGGCGGGCATGCCGGAGGGGAACTTCTCCGGGTGGGGGAAGAGGGCGCCATGCTCGTCTCGCCCGCCGTGCCAGTGGTCGTCAATCACCACGTAGGTGTAACCCGCCCGGCTCAGCCCGCTGTCTAGCAGGGCGTCTGCCATCTGGCGGATGACCACCTCGTTCACCTCTTTGCCGAAGGCGTTCCAGCTATTCCAGCCCATCGGCGGGGTGGCGGCGAGTCCTGTCTGCGAGTCGTCAGTCATAAAAGATTCCCGGTTATGCCTGAGGGCGGACGAACTTCTTGCCCGTCGCCAGCTCCACACATCTATAAGCGCCGTCATAGACGCCGATGCTCTTGTTCTTGACGATGCAATCGCAGAACATCTGCAGCAGGTCGCGCTCGTGGGTCAGCAGGTCAATCGCCTGCAGGGTCTGGGGGACGGAGCGCGCCTCCACCGTGCCGTCGCCCAGCTCGGCGCCGCGGATGGCGCCCCACATCTCATGTCCGCCGACCCGCTCGTTGAAAATCTTGGGCACCGGGTAGAACGCCAGCTCGCTCGGCTTGGTGATCATCACATCCACCACCCGCATCAGGTAGTTGGTGGCATAGACGGCGTGGAAGATGTTATCGTGCAGGAAGACGTGCAGCCCGCGCGCCGTCCCATCCCGAATGGAATCGGCAAACCCTTGCGTGTCCTCCCAGGTAAAGTGGGTCTGAATCAGCGAGCGGCGCTCCTTGAGGGCAACCTGCAGCCAGTCCCAGTTGGTGCGGTGGTCGCCCAGGTTGACGAACAGCGCCAGTTTATCCTGCTGGATGAGCGGCAGGCAATGCTCGATGATGGCTTTGAACAGCTCGCGCTGGGCGCCGGCGCCGCCCATGGTGAGCAGAAAGCGCCGCGGTTGGTTATCCTGCATGCGTCCCAGGCGGGCGGCGCAATCCCTCTCGATGTTCTCCACCAGCTCGTGGTCCACGTGGTGTCCCACGTAGTACAGGGCATCCGGCGGGACGGGGTTCAAGATGCGGTCTTTCTCGTCGAAACCGCGCATGGCGCGGAAGCCATAATAGCCGGAGGGGGATTGGACCCCGTGCTTGGCGCCCTCGGTGAGTTGGAACGCCATGGGCCAGTTGTCGAACATCATGTCCACCACGTTGGTCATCCCGCCCGCCACCGCGCCCATGCAGTTCCACATGTGGGCGGTGAGCATGGGCATATCTGATGGTAACGCCTGGTGCAGGTTGCGGAACAGCTCGCTCATCTTGTAGTCTTTGACGTTGGTCTTCAAGAAGCGCCAGGGCCAGGCGAAAGTGAAGGTGTTCAGGAACCAGGAAATGCCCGGCAGGGTAGGCTCGCCGGTGGTGACCGCCTCCCAGACGTATTTGTTGAAGAAGCGGCTGCGCTGCGAGAGGCGCGAGAAGAAGCTGTAGTTGTGATTGCAGCGGTTGATGACCTGGGTGGTGATGCCGGGGATGGCGAGCAGGTCCAGCCAGTAGGGGGTGAAGCCCATCGCCCGGGCGCAGGAGACGCCCGCCATGGCGATGCGGTAGTGCCCGTAGCCCATGCGGATGGTGCTGCAGATGACCGCGTTTTCTTTGCCAATTGGCTCCCCTTGCTCGCCGCGCACGATGTTCTTCAGCCCAAAAATCGGACCCAGGTAGGGGTTGTCCTCCAGGCTGAGGACATACTTTTCCTCGGGGTCGTAGTTGAATTTCTTGATGAACATGTTTTGCCATTTAATGGCTTTTTGGGAGTGAGATTTCTCAATAGCGTTGCCGTAGACGATGAAGCGACCGTTTTTCATTTTCATAAGTGATGTTCCTTCAGCCAGGCGAGATAAAGAGCGGGGCGCCGCCGCGCCCCCCGGCGACCACCCTGCGCCCAATTTTACAACAGGTTGTGGAGCAGAGGGGATGGCGCAACTCAGTTTTTCATCCCGGTGGTGGCGATGCCTTCGATGAAATAGCGCTGGGCGAGCAGGAAAATCAGCACCGTAGGCAGAATGACCAGCGTGGCGCCAGCCATGACCAGGGGCGGGTTGGCGTGGTAGCCGCCCTGGATGTCCGCCAGTCCCTGGGTCACCACGTACCTCGCCTTGCTCTGGATGGCGACCAGTGGCCAGATAAACGAGTTCCAGGCATAGAGGAAAGAGATGGTGAACTGGGTGGCGATGGCAGGCACCGAGAGGGGGGCAAAGATGCGCCATAAAATCGTCCAGCGGCTGGCGCCGTCAATAATCGCTGCCTCCTCCAGGTCTTTGGGGATGCTCTTGAAGAACTGGCGGAAGAGGAAAGTGCCCGCGGCGGTGAAAATCCAGGGGATGATGAGGGACTGGAATTTATCCAGCCAGCCGAAGACCTGCATCATCTTATAAATAGGGATCATGATGACGATGAAGGGTATCATAATGGTACCCAGGTAGAAGCGGAAGAGCAGATCACGACCGGGGAAGTTGATACGGGCGAAGGCATAGCCCCCCATCATGGAGGTGATGATTTGTCCCACCACCACCGACAGGGTGACAAAGGCGGTGTTGAGCATGTAGCGCCCCATATTCACCGTCCCCAGGACGATGGCGTAGTTTTCAAAGCGCAAGCGCTCGCCAAAGGGGCGCATGATGTTCTCAAAGACTTCCGGGCTGTCCTTGAGTGAGGTGGTCACCATGAAGAAGAAGGGGTAAATCACCAGCAGCGCCAGGAAGGTGATGAAGAGGTAATAGATGATCTTTTGGAAAATAGAGATACGTTCAACCTGTCCAAGCATGGCATTTACTCCTCGTAGACCCAACGATTGGCGAGCCGGAATTGCAGGGTGGTGATGATGAAAATCATAAAGAAGACGATCCAGGCTAAGGCGGCGCCATAGCCCATCTGGAAGCGCTGGAACCCCTTCTGGTACAGGTAATAGACGATGGTCAGGGTGGAGTTTGCCGGTCCACCCTGGGTCATGATGTATGGCTCGCTGAAAATCTGCAACACAGCGATGGTATTGGTGACCAGAATGAAGAAGATGGTGGGGGTAATCATGGGGATGGTGATGCGGAAGAGGGACTGGGTGCGGCTGGCGCCGTCCACCGTGGCGGCTTCGTACAGATAGCGCGGGATGCCCTGTAGCGCTGCCAGGAAGATCACCATATCGTAGCCGATGGTCGCCCAACTGGTGAGGATGATGAGAGAAATAATGGCAACATTAGAGTCGACCAGCCAGCCAACGATAGGCTCGCGCAGCTTCAAGCCTAGCAGTCCGATGCCGGGGTTAATGGCGCGCACGATCCAGCTCAGCACACTGTTCAGCACCCCCGAATCGCGCTGGTAAATCCAAAACCAGACCAGGGCAGAGCCGACGATAGAAGCCACCACCGGGATGTAGAACATGCCGCGATAGATGGTCATCCCGGGCAGCCTGGAGTTGAGCAGCCAGGCGAGGAAAAAAGAGGGCATGATGCACAGAAAAAGTACCCCGATGGCATAAGAAAGGGTGTTCCCTAGGGCAGTCCAGAAGAGCGGATCATTGGGCTTGAGCAGTTTGGACAGGGCAGCGAAGAAGGTGGCGCCCTGCGCCAGTGCAGTCTGGTAGGCTTGCGGATCGATCTTGAAGCCCAGAGCTGTGATGTAATTCTTCAGACCGATGAAGTTGGGAGGTTGAAACAGGTTGTAGTCGGTGAATGAATAATAGAATGAAATTACCAGGGGGACGGCAAAAAAGACCAGGAACCCCAGGAAGTTCGGGAGTAGAAAGAGAAAACCCTCGATTGCCTCGCGGCGTCGGACTGCATTCACAATGCGCCTCCTCTGACTTGTCACGGTTGATAAAGGAGGGGTTTTGGCGACTTGCGCCAAAACCCCTCCAAAACTTGAACAGGTTATGGGGCTTTGAAGAGCGGATTGGCTCCGTCGCAGGCGGCTTTGGTGGCTTCTTCCACGCTTGCCTTGCCGTAGAGGATTTTATCAATATTGGGCTGATATTGCCCGTTGACGATATCGCCCCAGTTGCCGGTGTAGAGCGGAATCTCCGCCTGGGCGTAAGCCGCGCCAGCGATGAAGGGGGTGTTATCCTCCGGCGGCTTGGAGTTCAGGAAGGCATCTACTGCGAATTGGGCTTTGTTGGAGGGGATGTTGGTGCCCAATGCCGCCACCTGAGCCTGCACCTCGGGGCTGGTGAGGGCTTTAATGACCGTCCACGCTTGTTCAGGGTATTTGGTCTTGGCGCTGATGACATACGGACCCCAGAAGAGCCAGGTGGATTTCTTGCCGCAATCGGGCATCTCTACCACTGCCCAGTTGAATTTGGCGTTCTCGCGCATGCCGGGGGTCATCCAGCGCCCGTTGGGGAACATGCCGATGGAGCCGGAGAGGAACTCGGTCTCGCCAACGCCACCCTCAATCCCGGGAGGCGGAGCCACCTTGTCCACGTTGAACAGGTTGGACATGAACTGCAGACCCTTCTGCGAGTTGGGGTCGGTCAAACCGCAGGCGGTGCGGTCTTCGTTGAACATGCTGCCGCCGTGGGAGTAGATGAACCAACCCCAGGGACCCCACCAGTTGCTCATACTGAAGCCATAAACTTTGTCCGCTTCGTGGGTGAGTTCCTTGGCAACGCGCTCAAAGTTGGCGCAGTTCCATTCGCCTTTGGCAGCCAGTTCTGCCGGGTCGTCCACGCCGTACTTTTGGAATAGATCTTTGTTGTAGTAAATCACCAGGGTGGAGATGTCACGCGGCAACCCCCACAGCTTACCATTCTCCTGCAGCTCTTTCATCGGGGCTTCGTAGTAATCGCTGATTTTGAAAGATGGGTCCTTATTAACGAAGGGCATCAGGTCGAGAAGCACGCCCAGGTTGGCGTAGTCGGCGGTGCTGGCGCCTGGGATCCAGACCACATCGGGGGCGTTGCCGGCGGAAAATTCGGTGGTGAGCTTATCCAGGTAGCCGGTGACCGGGGCGGGGTCGTATTGGAGTTTGATGCCCTGGGAGGCGAGTTGGGCGCTCAGACTGTCGCTGATTTTCTGATAGACATCCTGCTCAGCCTGATTGTCGGGGCGGGTGCGCCAGCGGATGGTGACCATCTCAACCGGGGCTTCCGTCTGTTGCGCAGCCGGTTGCGCTGGTGCGGCGGGTTGTTGAGCGCAGGCGCTCAAGACGAAAGCGGCAATCAAAATCAGGCTCGTTATGGTCAACAGAATTTTGCGGTTCATGAAGGGTTTCTCCTTATAAAAAATCTAGATCGGATGGGTTGGATGGGTAAAAGGATGTGCTTTTGGGTTTGACAGTTTTAGGGTCTTTTCTACCTCCTTTTTAGAGTGAAACCGGCGCGGTAGAGTTGCGCACCACCAGCTCTGCCGGCAGGCGCAGTTGACGGCGCGGGGAAGCGGGATCTTCTAAAGCGCGGATGAGCAGGCGAGCTGCCTCGCGCCCAATACCGAACATATCCTGGCGCATGGTGGTCAGGGGTGGGTCAAAATACGAGGCAAGGGGCAGGTCGTCAAAGCCGATGACCGAGACATCCTGGGGGACGCGCGCGCCCCGCTCGCGCAGGGCGCGGATGGCGCCAATCGCCATGCGGTCGTTCTGGGCGAAAAGGGCGGTGAAATTAATCCCCCTGGCGCACAGTTTCGCTACCGCCTCGAAGCCGGAGGTGGCGGACCAATCGCCCTCCACCATCAGGGCGGGGTCAGGCTCCACGCCTGCGCTGCGCAGCGCCGCCTGGTAACCCGCCAGGCGGTCTTGAGTGCAGTCCTCCACCTGCGGACCGGTGATGAGGGCGATGCGCCGATGTCCCAGTTCAAGCAAGTGCCGCACAGCCATATGGGCAGCGCCCCAGTCGTCCAGGGCGACGGAATCGACCTCTTCCGAGCGGGGGTGAGCGCCGACGAATACGATGGGAACGAATTGGGGCAGGTCTAAATGGCGCCCGTCAATATACGGGTTGATCACCAACAAGCCCTCGGTGCGGCGGCTGGCGACAAGCTCCTCCACCAGGCAGCGGAAGGTGTCTTCATCAGGGGCGGAGGCGGTGATGAGGAAATAATTGCTCTGGCGGGCTTCGGTTTCGGCGCCCTCGATGATGCAGGCGAAGGTGTAATCGGTCAGGTTGGGGGAGAGACAAGCCAGGGAGCGCGTTCTGCCCTTCGCCATGAAGCGGGCGATGGCGTTTGGCTTGTAGCCGAGCTGGTTGATGGCGTCCAAGACCCGGGCGCGGGTCTCTGGGCTGACTCGCTCGTTGTTGTTGATCACGCGCGAGACGGTCTGGTGGGAAACCCCCGCCTGGCTGGCGACATCGCGGATGGTCACATGGGTGCGTTTGGACACGGGAATCTGGTCAAAGACAGAATGGGCGGCTCATGTTACCGGTCACGTGACCGGTAACATCATTATAGATATATTTTCCCCGCCTGTCAATAGCCAATCTGTTGGCGGTCAGGGCTTTCACCAAGCCGGGGCGTGTCGCAGCGAGTGCTTCCATAGCGCAGAGAGCATTTCATTCTGGAGGAAATCGGGCAGATGCGAGTAGAATTGGCTCCGGTTCAGAGAGGCAAGTCCCGTGTTTGTGGACGGCTGATTTGTGGAGAGGATGATGACGATGGGCGTTGAACTGGACTTTGGCATGCCCCTGGATGAAGCCATGCAGACCCAGCGGGCGATCCGCCGCCTGAAGCCGGACCCGGTGGACGATGAGATCGTGCTGCGCCTGATCGAGCTGGCGACCCACGCCCCCACCGGCGGCAACCGCCAGGGCTGGGAGTTCGTGGTGGTCAAAGACCCGCAGGTCAAGGCGGGTTTGGCGCGCTACAACCGACAATTATGGAATATTTATGGAAGGATTGGACGCCGGGTTCGCAGAAACGACCCCAAGAGCCTGCGCATCCTGGACGCCGTCCAGTGGCAGGCGGACCATTTCGAGGAGATACCGGTCATCGTCGTCGCCTGCCTGCGGGGCTGGTACTTCCCCTTCCTGCACATCACCGCCGCCACCTATTTTGGCTCCATCTTCCCGGCGGTGCAGAACTTGCTGCTGGCGGCGCGGGCGATCAACCTGGGCGCCGCCCTGACCACCATCCCGATGTGGAACACCTTTGGGGTGCGTCGGCTGCTGGGCTTGCCCTGGAGCATTACCCCCTGCGCGGTCATCCCGTTGGGCTTTCCCGTCGGTCGCTACGGTCCGAACACGCGCAAGCCGGTGCGGGAGGTGGTGTCCTTCGACCGCTACGGAAACCGACCGCCGGGGTCCTAGCCCGGCATATTGCTTTCAGCCAGAGCGCGCTCGAGTAAGTCGCTCACCCCCAATTCGGTAGCCCATTGGCGCAGGTAACCCAGGTCCAGGCGCTCCCCCTGCACCGCTATGATACCCAGCACATCGCGCCACTGGTGTTCAGAGACCTCGCCGCCCAGGCGATACCACTCCAGCTTCGCCAGGATTGTATCTTCGGCAGTGCACACATAAGCCCTGCGCTCAGGCTCCAGCGAGACCACCTTTTCCTGTCGGCGGCTAAGTTGCGCTTGTTCGAAAGGGCGCTTTTTCAAAATGAATATATCCACTTTGAACATTGAGGCGCGGTGGATGATATTAAAGCTGCCTTGCGTGTGGATGGCGTCTTGTATCATTTCTATGTCCACATAGAAAGCTGATTCGAGCGCTTTAACGAAATCTGCTATCTGGGCTGGTTTTAAGTCCACGATGAGATCGCTGTCCAGCGTGGAGCGCGCTACGCCGTACAAGGCTGACGCCAACGACCCGCCAATCCAGTACTGAGCGCGTAGCGCATCCAGCACGTCAATCACCTGCAAGGTGACTGCCAACGGTTCAGCCAGCATTTTCGATGCTTTCCAGGGAGCCGTATACCCGGGTTGCCAGCTCCTCGCCAAGCAGCAAACCCGCCAGTCGGCGGCGTAATTTTGTGGGAGAATCTTCCGGGTAACGCCTCATAAGCCCACTGAGCGCCAGATCCTGCACCGCTGCGTTCATTTGCCACACCATCTCCAGCTTGCGCCAGGGCGGCGCCTGGCGTAAAAGTTGGATCTGCAAACTCTCCATTTGCGGGTGGGTATCGGCAAATAAGCGAGACATGATTTAATTATAGCAGCACTGGGGGTATGGTGGCGGGATTCGTTCCCGCCCGGGGTAAAAGCCTTTATTACGGATATAATGTATCTAAATCGCTCATTACAGATGGTCCTGAGATGGCGAATGGAGAGTATATGGACAGTCGCAGACCTGCCCCCAGGAATATTGACGAATACCTCGCCGGTTACCCGGAAGATATCCGGGAGATTTTGCAGAAAATCCGGGCGGTGATCCGCTCCGCCGCGCCGCAGGCGCAGGAAACCATCAGCTACCAGATTCCCACCTTCACCCTCGAAGGCAACCTGGTGCATTTTGCCGCCTTCAAGAACCACATCAGCTTCTTCCCCGCCTCGTCCGGCGTGGAGAAGTTCAAGAGCGAGCTGGCAGGGTATAAAACCTCCAAGGGGACGATCCAGTTCCCGCTGGGTCAGCCCATCCCCTACGACCTCATCCGCCGCATTGTGCTCTTCAGAGTCGAGGAGAACCTGGCGCGGGCGGAAGCAAAAAAGAAGAAATAAGGGATATGACGATCAGGCAAAACCACATGGATATCGCCCAACTCTTTCTTGAACGTTATGACCCCCTGTGCAACTTCTGGCTGGCGGGCATCTGGGAGAGCGTGCCGCACGACCTGATGCGCCGGCGCCCGCACGAGCGGGTCAATTCCATCGCCTGGATTTTCTGGCACACGACCCGCGTGGAAGACGCCGGGCTGAACCGCTTCGTGACGGATGGGGTGCAGGTGCTGGACGAGGAGCCCTGGATGGAGCGCATGAACCCGCCCTGGCGGCACAACGGCGGCGAGATGACCTTCGCCGAGGTGGACGAGCTGAGCCGGCGGGTGGATTTATCCGCCCTGCAGGCGTACTCCCAGGCGGTGCAGCGGCGCACGCGTGAACTCGTCAGTCGGCTCAGCCTGGACGACCTGGCTCCGTTGATGTCCGAAGACCACCTGCGTAAAGTGGTGATTGATGAGGGGCTGGCGCTGCGGCAGGCGGAGGCGTACATCCAGAATTATCTGGGTTGGAGCAAGGGCAAGTGTCTGATGAACTTTGCCCTGACACACCCCTACCAGCACCTGGGGGAGATCGAGACCATCGCCACCTTGCTGGGGGTGGTGTTTGAATAAGCGCAGTTATCTCACCACCGAGACGCAGAGAGCGCAGAGATATTTATTCACCGCGAAGATGCGGAGTGCACGCGGTTTTGATATAGAATCTCTGCGATCTCCGCGTGGACTCAGCGCACTCTGCGTTGAATCTTTGATCGCTCTGTGGTGAAAAAAAGGATTGGACTTATGAACCGAGACGAGAGGATCGCCAGGAAGAACGCTGAAATCTACGCCGACCCGCAGATCAACCGGGTGCGCCGGGCGGATCGGGAAGTGACCGACGAAGCCTGGATCAAAGACTTGCTGCGCCGCGGCGCCTTTGGCGTCCTCGCCACCACCGCCGGCGAGCAACCCTTCTTGAACGCCCACAACTACGTCTACGATGAGGCGCAGAACTGCATCTACTTCCACCGCAGCCCGGTGGGGCGCACCAGCGCCAACCTGGAGCGCAACCCGCGCGTCTGCTACCAGGTGGCAGAGATGGGGCGGATGTACGCCGGCAAGCGCGCCAGCGATTTTGGGGTGGAGTACCGCTCGGTGATCATCTTCGGCACGGCGCGCCGCGTGGATGCCCAGGAGGCAGACCATGCCCTGCGCCTGTTCATGGGGAAATACGCCCCCCACCTGGAATACGGTGTGGACTACGAGGGCTTCGACCTGCCCCAACTCGAGGACGTGGCGGTGTACCGGGTGGATATCGAGAGCTGGAGCGGGAAGAAGAGGGAGCTGGCGCAGGATCACCCCGGGGCGTATGAGTATCCCGGCTCCTTATCTTCCCACTTTCCTGGAGAAGAAGGGCGGGCGCATCCCTAGCCCAAGACGGAAGCCTTCTCCCGCCCGCGGGGGAGGGTTGCATACCGGAAGCGCTCAAGCAAGTAGGGAAACGATGGGCAGCGGGCGGCGCCACGCAGATATGTCAGCCAGCCCTCATGGAACAGCAACAACTGCTGGATACCTCCCTGCACCCCCACTTGCCCGTCAATGATGCCAACCTGCAGATTGATAACCCCATCCACCAGGTCGAGGATCGTCTGGCGGGAAAACGAAATCCTCACCATCGGGTTCGCCGTCGCGTTGGGAAGCACGGTGATGCCGTCTTCCGCGAAACTCAGGGTGACTTGCTCACCTTCCACGGAAAGATGCACCTGCATGCCTTCCAGCAACTCACATAACCGCTCATATGCAGGGCGGCATTCAACCTGCATCACGTCCAGTGATGCTTGCAAGAAATGAGAGAAACGGTCGCTCTCAGGTAAGAAACTCAAAGAAGCCCCTGCCTTGCATGGCTATCATTTCACCGGACACCGAACCGTCCACACGCATCGTCCCGCTCACCTCGTTGATGATGGTCACGCCCAGGTCGGTATCGTTGGGCAGAATGATTTGCGCCACATCCTCAGCTTCGAAGTGGCATTCCAGCCGCTCAGAGCCGCGCTCAGCTGTTATCTCAAAACGGCGAGGCACGTCCGTTGCCTGCTCGGGAGCCAGCAACGCCATCGGGCGGGGGAACTTCGCCAGCAGAGTATCCTCCTGGCGGGTTTGGGTGACGAAACCGCCCTGCTGGGTTCTGATCTCATCCTGCAAATACAATCGGTGCAGTTTTTGGTTTTTCCACAAGGATAACTTCAGCTCCAGGGCAGAGCTGCGCCCACGGTTTGTCATACGATCGAAGACCACGCTCCAGGGCACCTCGATTTGCTGCGGGACGGCGTACCCCCACTGCCAGGAGAAATCGTCTCCCCACGACCAGCTCCCCCAGTTGTGGTCGTGATAGGCAGGTGTGTTGTCCAGGCGATGCACGCGCCGCCCAACGATGATCGTACCCGAGGCGAGCATGCGTGGCACGACGACCCAACTGATCTTTCCACCTGCTATGTGCGTATTGCGCCGCATGAGCGGGTAGCTGGCGGGCTGGAACTGGAGTTGCATGGTGATCGGGCGGTTCTCCAGCGCCAGCGACAGGTTGAAATGCCCATCCTGGTAAAGCAAGGTGTTGTGCCCAAAGGTGAGATCAATTTTCCCGCGCCTTGCGCGCACATCCCGGCTGGGGATGGTGTCCACATCGCCATCCCATCCGCCCTCTTTTTTCACCAGAGCGATCAGGCGCGCCGTCCAGCTCATCTCGCTTCTGGTATCCCGCATTAGGCTTAGATTGATGATCGCCTGGATATCGGGGTGGACGACACAGAAATGGTGCCACTCCTTGTGCCGGTGCGCTTCCTTCTCGATGCTGAGCGGCAGACGGAAATAATCGGTCAGGGCGATTACCTGGGGCATCAGGTCCATTGGTTTACTGTTGCCTCAACGCAGAAGGCTGAAATCGTCGCCCCAACCGCTGATGGGTTGGTCTGCCACCTGAGGGGTGGTTGTGACGATTCTTGCACTGTCCAGGACGCGGCTAAAATGGCTGGAGAAAGCAATTGTTCCGAGCAGGAAATACAGAAATCCACGGCTGTGGTCGTCCGCTTGCAAGTCGGTATCCGGTTCTGGATGCAGGCGCGCCCTTTGTGCCTCTGTTTCTAGCAAGTCCATCCACTCCTGGCTCATAGAGAGCAAACCCAACAATAAGAAGGTCAGGTTATTGCGCTCCTTGAAAGCCGGGAGCAACTCATAGATTGGTGACGTTTCCACTGCGCATCTCTTCTACAATCAGCATCGATAGGATACTCTCCAGATCGGGGTTGGCGATCGCTGATAGGACCAGCTCAAGCCAGACGGAGGGGGTGACTACCGGCTCGGATTCCAGCAGCAGGTCCAGCCCGTAAGCCTCCCAAATGAGAACGCCACGCCTGACCAGCTCGGAACCAGCCAGTCCCTCCAGCCAGAGCTGTCCTTCGGGTGTGCCGGCGAAACGGCGCCCCTCCTCCACCAGACTCAAAACCAGCGCGCGCGATGCTTGCGGGTGCTTCATCAGGAATCGCTGCCCCTGGAGCAAGAAAACCGAAATGCGGTCGTTCTCCTCGCGCAAAGTCAGGCGGATGGGAGCAGGCTCGGTTTCGATGGTCATGTTGAAGCTCCCTTCGAGCCTGCTGCCAGAGTAGCTTGCTCAATCCAGGCTTCGCGCTCTGCCCGCTGACTGCCGGCTTCCCCCAATATCTCTTGTAACCGGTCAGGTGTCAACTGAGAAAGATCGGCAAAGCTGTGGACGCCAGCCGAATTCAACCTCTCTGCATAAGTCGGACCAATACCCTTGATCTGCGTCAGATCATCGCGGGCGGGCTTCCTGCGGCTTGCTTTGCGAGCAGAGTTTCCGGCGGGAGCGGGGGCGTTCCCGCGCTGGACCGGTGTCGCTTTTCGGGAAGACCGTTCATGGATGATCACATCCGGCTCGATGCTCTCGGCATTTTCTTTGTCCAATTTGATATGCATTTCCGGGTTGCTCACCTCCACTCGTAGCGCCAGGACCACATCGATATGCCCGCGGGCGAGGATGGTCGCATGATAGATATGTTGCGCCTTGAATAGCTCAGGCAGGAGTGGCAAGCGGATGGACACGATGCGCTCCTCACCGGGGCGCAACGCCAGGCGCGGTGGCTGTATCTGCAACGGTGGACGGAAAGCCTCTCCGCTGGACTCGTCGGTGAACTCTGAAACCAGGAAGGTGACCGTCTCTTCGTCGCTGCGTTTATTCTCAATCACGAAGGATTTCACCAGCTCCTCGCCAGCTACTCCGCTCAGCACAATGCCGATTTCTCTGGCTTGCCCTGTCTGACCGTTGTGAGTCTGGACTTCGGCTACGCTTGAGCCCAGGACCTGGTCGAAAAACCGGTCGGAATATTTGCGATTCAGTTCCAACAAAGCGGTCTGGAAACTCAACCCCAAACGGGTGAGATCATCGACAAATCTGGTCGATTCCTCCCGGATGAAGCGGGCATACTCCTCGCGCACTGCGTTCTGGTCAATCTCGCCACTGGTCACAGCCTGAATTAGCTTGCTCAACCGCTGTAAAGCCTGGGTTTGCTGCCGAGACGAGCGGGTAACCAGTTCCTGGATCCATTTTGAAATATCTTCGGGGTCCTGGGTCATAGAAATTCCTGATTATTTGTCCCTCTGAATGACATGTTGAGCCATACTGTGGATGAATTCACGATGAACAGATGGCGGCATCCAATCGTGGGTGCGCTCCAATAGCTGTTCGGCTTTCATTGCCAGGGTGTAAGCCACATGCCTGGCGTAATCCAGGCTGCCATAGCGATGGATCAGCTCGAAGAGGGGGGCGATATCCGCCTCCGTCTTGTGCTCACGCGGCTTGTTCAGGCAGCGCAGCGCCTCCTGGCGCTCGTGCGGGGTAGCCTGACGCAGCATGTGCAGCAAGATCAATGTGTGCTTGCCTTCCCACAGGTCGCCGCCTATTTCTTTCCCGTAGCGCTTCTCGTCTGCTGCCAGGTTGAGGATATCATCCTGAATCTGGAACGCCACGCCCACATAGCTTGCGTAGCGGCGCAGTAGTGCCATGCGCCGATCGTCCAGGTCGGTGATCACGCCGCCGATCTGCATGGGAGCAATGAAGGTGTACCAGCAGGTTTTCTTATAGACCATCAGGCAGTAATCCTGATCGCGCCGGCACCAGTCTCCCCGGCGCACCCAGTCCAGCTCGATTGCCTGTCCCTCGACCGATTCGCGCGACATCTGGGCGATGATCTGCAAGATGCGCAAGGCTTTGGTCATACCCAGCAGGCGCATGTTGTCCAGCAAAGGCTGCAAGGTGAGTACGAAAGCCCCGTCACCCACATTGACGGCGATGGGCACACCGTATTCCTGGTGCAGGGTGGGGGACCCGCGGCGCAGCAGAGAGCCATCCTCCAGGTCATCGTGCACCAGAAAAGCGTTGTGCAGCAGCTCCAGGACGGAGGCAGTGCGAATGACATCCTGCAACCGCCCTCCTAGAGCGCGGCAGGTGGCAATGCATAGCGAAGGTCGAAAAGCTTTGCCCATGCGCAGCGGGTAATCCAGGATCAGGTCGTACAGGATCGTCCGGTAGCGATTATGCGGCACGATCTCGTGGATCTCCTGAATCACCATCTCCCGGCACTCTGCCAGGTAGGATTCCAAACGATTTGTTTGCATGTTTCCTATGGTGAGCTGACCGCCGAAGCGGACAGACATCTGGGTTGTGCGGTCTTCAACCTGGCGCAGGCGCTCAGCAACAACTACAACCGCATTCGATCTCAAAATCTTCGCATTCCCGAGGCAGGAGCGCCAGAGCAATGCGGATGGGGCGTATATCGCAACCCTCCACGCGCAGGTCGGCATACAGCACTCTGCATTCGTCCACGTCCGGTAGCTCGCGCGCTGCCGCCGCGGTTTGAAATCTGGCGATGCCCTGGTTGCCGGGTTTGTCTGCGTTGGGGAAAGCCTCGACGGCGATGATGATTTTCTCCTCTCCACAAGGCGGGAGCGTAAAGTCAACAGGCGGCACGAGTAGACCCTTGACACCCAGCGTCTCTCCGCCACGGGTCTTGAATTCGCTCAGCTCCAGGTGGATTTTCTTCTCCCGCCGGCGCTCGTTGACCAGGGTGATGGGAATCACGCGCAGCTCGAACAGGCGCGCATAGATCACCAGGTCGGCATCACCAATGCAACAACGACAGTAGCAATCATCCCGCTCGCACTCCGGGCAGCCATCGCATTCATCGTGTCTGTATTTATATCTGTGTTCGCGCTCCGGCTCGCCTCGCCTGCGAGTTGGTGTGACCGTTGTTGCCCTGCCCGCAGATAGCATTTCGTTCAACCTGTCCATGATCATGGCAGATATAGTCTGGTTGAGCTGATTTATCTGGTGAAACAAGTCAGCCGTAGTTGGTCCTTCGCCGGACATTCTCGTCCCCCTGCGAGTTGCATATTGC
>FWPV01003492.1_pt1 | contig 15425 bp, 17 predicted proteins | sample 2228371 | NCBI WGS metagenome assembly FWPV01 (sample SAMEA103939776, study PRJEB20133) | metagenome | reverse complement strand
TATAATAAGATACAACTATAAATTTTCGATTATCGATTGTCAATTGCTCCGCCAAAATTTGCAAAGCAAATTTTGGCGGAAAGGGCGGGGTTCGAACCCGCGGGCCCAGTTAACCCGGACCAACTGCTTAGCAGGCAGCTGCCATCGACCACTCGGCCACCTTTCCGCGACGCGGAGATTATGTGTGTTATTTAATATAAAAAACTTTTTTTCAATTGTCAATTGCTCCGCCAAAATTTGCAAAGCAAATTTTTGTTAGTAATATTGTAAAACAAATAAATAATAAATCAACAGGTTTTTATTAAATATGATACGGGGAAATAGAAAAAATAATAAAGAACAGAAAATAGAAAATAAAAAATAGACCGCAATTGACATTTTACAAGAAGATACAACTATCAATTTTCGATTATCGATTGTCAATTGCTCCGCCAAAATTTGCAAAGCAAATTTTGGCGGAGCGCCAGAGACGCCTTTCAAAACCCATTATGTCACGACACCCGGTTATGCCAACCAACCATTGGATGCGTCCTGCTCTCCGACTCCTTCAAATTCCGCATTGTTACCAGTCCTCTTGGCAAAAAACAACTTGTTTCCCACTATCCCGCCAGCGTCCCATAACCATGTTCTAAATTGTCCTATATCGTTGTCACAGTAAGATGTCACAGTAAAACATAGTGTTTTGTAGGGTCAGTAGCACTTTTGGCAACCGCCTTAATAATGCCCTTTGGCGACCAGTTCTTCCAAATCTCTTTGAGCAGTTCTCCTGATGCAGGAAGCCAAAGACTGATATTCATTTACGGTAATCTTACCATTTTTTATGATATGTTTGATTGCCTTTCCCTGTCGTAGGTTTACCGCAATTTTTTTTATCTTCTGTAATGTAACATCCTGCTTTATAATCTGTTCGCCTTTCTGCTGAATCTCTTCCATCTGTGACCGCAGGCCGGTTACAAAATATTCAAGCCATGCAGTCATATCCATACCGCTTTCCCGGACAGACTGGATTGCCTTATAATATGACGGACGGTCCTTATCGTAATACTCTGAAATGATAAAGAGCCGTTTAAAGTCATAGCCGGTCTTATATAGAATAAGCGTTGCAAGAAGTCTTGCTGTCCTGCCATTGCCATCAATAAACGGATGAATATGAACAAACTGAAACTGAGATATGCCGGAAACAAGAATTGGCGAAACGTCTTCCGCGGCATTTATCCATTCCGCAAATTCCTTCATAAGATGAGGAACGTCAAGGGGTGGTGGAGGAGTATAAATGACATCGCGGGTTCTGGAATTAACAACGTAATTTTGAATCTTTCTGTAATTGCCCGGGTTCGCCTGTCCGCCACGGACACCTTCAACCAAAATTTTATGTAGTTCCCTGATAAGTCCTTCAGTAACCGGGTCCTCTTTGCCAAGATACTTTAAAATAAAGTCCATTGCTTTCTTGTAATTCAAAAGTTCTTTCTCATCATCCCGGTTGATACCTTTAATTTTTTTCCTTCCAGAATGCTTTTAGCCTGTTCAAAGCTTAATGTCGTTCCTTCTATGTGTGTGGAATGGTGCGACTCAAGAATAAGTGCTCTTTTCTGCATATCAGAAATCCAGTCATCCTTAAGTTTAACAGCATCAAGGAATCCCCGCACTCGTTCTATCTCAACGAGTGCCTTATTGATTTTTGCTGTTATGGTAAATTTTGGTTTAAACATTTCTCAATAGTTTCCTCTATAGTTTTCTTGATAGTTTTCTCTATAGTTTCCTTGCCAGTACTTTCTTTCCTTTAATTCTATCGTCAGTCCTTCGCCTTCTTTGATAATCAGTTCCAGTTCTTTTTTATCCATTTCCTGTTCCTTGTGTTTTTGCTGACCATGCCGCAATTTGCTTTAAAGCATCTGATATATCCTTTGGAATACTGTCTTTCTGAATCTGGTCAATAGATATCAACACTTTACTGCATTTATGGTCAGCATTCTTGCTGATACCTAATAAACTTTCAAAAGAAGTTTTAAACGAATATGTATTATTCTTGCAACCCCAATCAATTATTTTTTTATTCTCGTCTGCATCTTCTTTTTTATTATCAAAGTCAAACAAAGTAAAACATGGAATATTAAATGCTTTGCATAAAAGATGATAATAAGGAATTTTATTCTTACCGTTACAACTTATAATGGTTAATGTATCTAACGATACACCGGTTTTATGAGCTAAAACAGGAAGTCCATATTTTTCAGCAAGTCCTTCTACCAGCAATACTTTCCGAGCAAAGAATATTTGATTATCTTCTCTGAAAAATATTGTCTTTTGCTGATGCCATTTTTCTATTTCGTTGAAGTGGTCAGCGATCGTTTTGTTTTCTATCTTTTGTTCCAGCGATGTTTTTTTAGGATAAATATCTGCATTTATATCAAACCGGTTAATTGACTTCCAATCTGCAATACTGATAAAACAATCCGACTGAGTTGTGTAAATAACCTGAGATGAGGAGTTTTTAAATTCACCAAAAACTCTCTGCTGTAACTGTGGATGGAGATGTAATTCAGGTTAATCAATTAAAAATATCAATTCACTTTTATTCAAAGAAGAAATCGTCTCCAACAGAAAATAGGAGAGTAGAATTGATATGCCGGAACCAAAATTACGTTGGTCAATTTGATTTGTCTTTGTCCGTCTTGAAAAAAATGCCTTTGAAAATGGCTGTTCAATATCTAAAAGGCTTAATTCTAAATCGGAGAATTTGCATCCTGCTATCTTCTCTAATTTATCCTGCAATGGTTTCATGATTCTGTCATTCTTGGGGTCTATTACAGTTTTTATTACCTGCTCATAGAAGCCCTGCCAGTTAGTTACTACTGTATCTTGTTCCCAGTTTTTTCTATACTGCTAGTTCAAGTCTTTGGCTATCTTATTAAGCAGGGTGTTAAATCCTATCCTTGCTTCATTTTCTCGTTCTCTATCAAAATAAATGACCTCTGGGAAATTTACAAGTTCATTTTGAATGCCTAATCTCTGTTTGGTAAATGTAAATTTGTTAGGACTAGTCTTTCGCGGCGATTCATAACCCTTATCTGTCTGTTTAACACTTGCAGGAATATTACCAGTAAGATTTTTGCTTGAAGCATAGTTCCCGTTTTCGTATATAGCCGGAACGACATATTTCTCTACAACGAAAGGCTCTGAAAGAACTCTACCTGGAGATGCTCTATCTCTCCTATGTGCTTCTAAAACGACACTTTGGCAGGGTATATCCTGTGAAGTATATCCATCTGGAATTTTTATTAAAAATGGTTCATCAAAAAATACTTCAATCCTTAAAGCTCCAGAATCCTGATTGTTAAAATCTTGTTCAGAGAGATAACTCATTCCTGTAGAGGTAGCATAATTTATGGCTTCCAGAACACTTGTCTTGCCACTACCATTTTCACCTACAAGAGCGTGACACTTTTGAAATTCTATTTCTGCTTTCTGGAAACATCTAAAATTTTCAATAGCCACTTTTGTTATCTTCATGTTCCAATCCTATACAAATAATTTGCCCTGTGCTTGTGCAATGACTTGGTCACGAAGCCCACGACATAAAGGAACAAGGGCTTCAAACCCTAATCCCTGATTGCTCTTGAACAATCCTTCTGATAATAAAAGATATTCCCATTCTTGAGGTTGATTATACTCCGACGGTGGGACAACTGTTGACGCCTGTTCACACCATGCTATTGCTGCTCGGACTTTTACTGCCACATTCGCGCTGCCTATGTCTTTATCAGATTTGGTTTCTACTAGATACATTTTGTCTTTTGTTCGGACAATAAAATCCACCTCATAATTTCTCAAAATGCCAGTGTGGTCACGGTAAGTTATTTTCAATCTATGTCGTCTATCTAACTTAGCATAAGAAAGAACTTCTACAGAAGGGTTAAGAACATTAAGCATAAAATCCCGTTCAAAACCACCGCCTTTAATCTGATAGCCAATCCGAGGGTATATGCTTTTGTCTGTTTCAACTGATTTACTTTCTCTCATCATTAATCTGGGGACTTCGGATAATTTGCCCCATATTCCTTTTATTTCGTATTTGTATCCTTCAATCAGCTTTACAATTGCCTTATGAATCGTCTGAACTATATGGTCAAAAACAAGGATATAATTCAAGACACAATAATTTTCCTGTTTGGTAAAATCAATAGATTCTCCGAAGCAATATTCCGAAACATAATCATCTATAATCTGTGCAATCTCTGCCTGCTTTGCAGTTAAGATTGATTCATTACCTCTTGTTGAAACTGCTTTTGATGCTTGCCGTAAAAAATGAGAATAGTCAAAATATTCATTATCCAGTTTCCATGTCTTTGTTTTCTTTCCTGTTTCCACATGTGTTTCTTGAACAGTCAATTTGGAAAGCCAATTTTTCAATTGATTAAAGTCCCCACTGTATTTAGGAAGACTGGCTATATCTATTTGTGAAAGTTCTGGCATGCGTCCTTCATCAAAAATCTGAATCGGCCAGGCAATGTCATAATCCTTAATTCTGTCCGTAATAGCATCCACTGGAATTATATCTCCTGTAGATGTCGTGCCACTGGTATCGCCGCCACCAATAATAAATCCTTCTTTTTTAAGGCTTTCATAGAAGGCACGGAATCTCGGATGTTCAACTATAAAAAGAAAGTCAAGAGAATTTGAAGGCGTTTTATTTCTCCTGATTTCAAAATATGCTTCTCTTTTTGCTTCCTGCAGTGCCGGGTAAGAATACGCAGGGAACATTAATCTCAAACCTCTGCCTACAATCTGTTCTAAAAGAAGGTCCGCTTCGGTCGCTCTCAAAACTACTATTACACAGATATTATTCTTATCAAATCCTTCCCGTAACATAAGGACAGAGATAACAACTCTCAATGGGTCATCATCTACATCAATTTTATCTAATCGCTTTCTGGCATTCTCAAGTGTGGTTCCATGTTTAACTTCTGTAAGTTCAGAATGAATAACCATTACTTGTTTATCATCATAGTAATTACCGTTTTCATCAGTGAGGGTAGCGAAATGTTCTCTTGTTAAATCAGCAACTCTTGTATCTTCGCAGAGAACCATCAGAACAGGTTTTTTCTCAAGCCCTTTCTGTTTGAACTCTCTTGCCAGTTGTTCTGTCTTCAGCCTACCAATTTCCAAGAGAAGTTTCTGCCCAGCAGAAAGTGACTTTATCTCACCTCGTCTGTGACTTCCATCTGGTTCGTGCCTGTCTGCCCGAAAGTCAAGGCCATCCAAAGATTCACCACCTACGGACTGTCGCTCTTCCAGGAAAAGTTGTTTTACCAACATATCCTGCATAGCACTAACCAAATCATAATCGTAGATAATATGAGGGAAATACTCTCGTTTTTCACCGCTTCCATAAAAAGGAGTGGCTGAGTAATCTATCTGAAGGAAGGGACCGAATTTTTTGCCATGGCTTTTTTTAATCTATCATACAGAATATTCATAAACTGGCGCCAGACCAGTTCTTCACCAGTAGCACTTTTTTTACCATGGACATGATGCGCCTCATCATTCATTATGACCAAATCAGGATATTGTGAAAGGAAATCAAGAACTATCTCTCCACGAGGCATTTCTTCAACATCTTCACCCGTATATTGAGCCCATAGGTTTTGTGCTGTGCTTTTCAGACGAAACTGCTGCCAGTTAGTAATAAAGACAAAGGGACAATCTGGAGGAGTTGTATTTGGTTGAACATCTCCCGGTTCAAGTATTTCTAAATGAAACCTATCTCGCCAATTTGCTCCTTCGGGTATAAATAATGGTCTTTTATAATCAGATGTTTCTGGATTTCTATTGCCGGTTTTAATGTCTCTTTTACCCTTAAATGAATCAAGCAAACGATTTAAAACTTCGTGTCCAGGAGTTACCACTAAGAAACGACAGGAATAATCGCCTTCTTCCCCATTTAATTTATTGAAATATTGCCAGATTAAAAGTGCTGCCAGCACCCATGTCTTACCTGAACCAGTTGCCATCTTTACTGCATATTTAGGAAATGGTATGGATTCAACTTCTTGTTTTAATGGGAGATGTTGATAAAGTGCTTCTGGTGCTACTCTTCCAAAGAGTTCCAGTAAAGTTTTTGGTTTCAATATTTCAACGCAATAAACAACTGTTTCAATTGCTCTTCTCTGACAATCATAAAATCGTTCTTCTTCATCTTCTCCGCGCTGAAACCAGTAATTAAAAAGTTCAAGTGTTGTCTGAGTAACCCCGGGCCAACCCTGGTCAACCCAGCCCTGCACTTCTCCTTCCAGTGCCTTTGCCAGATACATTTGTGAAAAAGATTCTTGGTTATTTTTCTTTACCATATTTTTTACCTGTTCAATATCTCTTTCCAATAAGAGTCAAACCTTTCTTTGGCAGATTGTAAAGACGGAAATTGCTTTTCACATACATCACTAAATCGCGCCAATACGCGTCTATTGATTTCCTCTTGATTTTCAAAAATAGCAGTTGCTATAAAAGGAACTCCAAACTTTTCATATTGAAGACATGTTATAGTAGCATCCCGACATTTATCATCATTAGGAATAGCAAAAACAAACAATGGGCGGTTTGCTCCATTGATACGACAATCAACTATGTATTTTTTTGCTGGGTCATGATTGGGGTCGCTATAGTCAAATGTCCGTCTGTTCTCTGGTATCTGTTGTTCTAAAAGGGTTCTAAAATCTTCAAGAAACGTTGAACGCACACGTTCTCTCGTTAAATAAGAGATGTCAGTTATTTTTATTAATCCTTGAATAAAACTATAGAGAGCATCGCCATAATTGTCATTCTCAACATAAACTCGTAACTCCCCCTCAATGTTTTTAATTTTGTAGGAACCAAGAACCGTATCTATAATTTTAGACCTTGTCCCCTTTTCAATGTCAATCTCATCATAACTGACATGCATAAAGGTATGACCTTCATCGCTTAAATACCACTGTCCGTTTTCCTGCTTCAGTAGAATCGGCAGGTGATCCCCATCATCAAACATAAAAGGAGTAAACACAATATATCTGTTTATCCCTTCACTACCTAGGGTAATTTTTTCACAAACCTTTTGACGAAATATTTGGACGATAACTTCCGGCATCATATAAAATCACCTCCTCCAAAAAGTTCAGCCTGTTCATTTTTAGGTTTTCTAAAATTATTATCTTTAAGAAAGGAATTTAGTGCAGAACGAAAATCATGATATGTCGTAACAACTTCGGCATAACCATCTATTGGATAACCTGCTTCCTGATATCGTTCAATGGCTTTATGAATGTGAAAAGACGGACCAAATTTACTGTTTGGCAGTCCCTGTTCCTCCTCCAATTTGTTTGTATGTTCTGATGGATGTTTACCATTGTAGCGAAGTAATCTATACTCTTTTCCATCCTTGTCACGATAAATAAGAATAATAGAAAAATCAAAAGTATTTATCTTATTCCTGCGAATAATAACCCTAAAAGAATTACCACTGTCTCCTTTAATCTCAATAGAGCGTTCCTGATGCTGAAAATTATTTTTATCCTTAAGTTGAAATTGACTCTGCCAGTTATCCGGTAATATTTTAGGCTCTTTAAGTAATGTTTCTATTTCTTTATCTCTTAAAATCCCCATTAGACTGTAACCTCCAATATTGTTCCAGCATCGTTTCCGAATATATCCACTACACGCACAGCAATGGTTCGTTTCTTTTTCTTTTCTAAAGTTTCTGTTGCTACAATTGGAACTGTTTTTGCCTTTTTGCCATTTCCTCTGAATGCCTGCCACTGGCTTTTGAAAGTGCATCCATCGTAATCCCAGTCAATAGCCCAATAATCTATTAAAACAGCAAAATTATCCTTTGCAAGTTTCATCAAAGCATTATAAGTTTCCTGTTCTTTGGATGAAGTATGGCTAACCGGGATGTCCATTAAAACATATCGTTTTATAGAAATCTCAATTTGAACTTTGCCATCTTTTTGTTCTTTTATTTTTGGCTTATCAAGACGCAAATATGGTCTTTCGTAAAATTTGACTTTATCTGCAAGTGCCTCTATATCCTCTTCTGTTTTTGCTTTCTTTAGATAATCATAAATATCTGGCGGAATGTCCCTGCTTTCTATCTGGACTTTAAGTTTGTCTTTTAATGCATTTAGTCGTGCCTCTAAAATCTCCTGGTAGTTATATTCATAGTCCCAACCGAGAATCACTAATCGTTTATAACCTCTGCCATCTAATTTCTGTGCCTGGATTGCTAATTCTTCTGCCTTTTTTGCTGTAATCGGACGATCTGGATAGCCGACATAAACAAGTTCTTCTATATCGTCAACTTTGCGGATGCCAAGACCGCTTGTTTTATCTCTTGGAGTTGCACCATAAAGCTTTAGAATGAGAACCTGCATTTCCCAGATTCTACCGCCAGTAAGATAAATCATTTCACGCTGATAGTTGCCGATATTCTCAATAAGGAACGGTTTTGACTGCTGTTCCACAAGCCGAGCACGGGTTACCTGAATTCCAACCTTGCCGAGTTCACAACCAATCCAACGGCGATTTAGTTTTTCAGCAACTGCAATAGTAGTGCCGGAACCCAAAAAGAAATCTGCGATTAAATCGCCTTCGTTGGAGGATGCTTTGATTATGCGTTCAAGAAGTGCTTCGGGCTTTTGGGTGTCATATTGCAATGCCTCGTAAGATTGTCCTTGTAAAGGATTAACTTCTTTATCAACCCAAATATCAGAAACTATTTGTCCAGGTAGGTCTTTAAGGTAAACCTTTAACCTATACATACCAGACCGTGTTTTAAAAATCCTTCCTTCATTCCAAAAATTTTCCAGATTTTCCTCAGAGTACAACCAAGGGGCTTTTACTCCTCTAAATTCAAAAACTTTTCTACCAGATGATCTCTGTGTTCCTCCTGCTATTAAAGCAGTTGTTTGATAAAGTCCTCTACCATCATTGTCATCATATCTAAAAGATTCAAGATATTCTTTATCCGGTTCTCTGTAAATAGTTTTGAATTGTACCTTATCAATATTTCTAGCATAAACAAAAATCATATCATGTTGATTACCAAATCCTATGGATTGTGGTTTAGGACTATTAGTTTTTCTCCATATAACTTGGTTTATAAAATTATCTTTTGTAAATACTTCATCCAAAATAACTTTTACATAATGCCCGATATGCCAATCCAAATGCACATAAATACTTCCATCCTCAGCAAGCAATCTTTTCATCAATTGCAATCTCGGATAAAGCATATCAAGGTAAGAATCAGTTCCACCTGTCCAGGTATCTTTATAAGCAAGTCGTTCAATAACTGAAGGTTCTTTTGTAAATTCTATACCCTCACCCTGCCCTCTCCCAGAGGGAGAGGGAGAGGGAGCAATTGTCATCTTGTGAGAGTAATCTGCTTTGCTGTCAAATGGCGGGTCAATGTAAATCAAATTTATTTTGCCTTCATATCCTTGTGCAAGGAGTGCCTGCATTGCCAGAAGATTATCGCCCCAGATGAGACGGTTCATTTTCTGCTTATCAATATCTTGCTCACCCAATAAACCATCTCTGAAAGAAAGGGGGAGCTGTCCTGCGTGTTGTGGGTTTGGAATAACAACTTCAGCTGTCTGAAATTCTATATCTTTTGGATTAGGAGCACGTCTAGGTTTTGTGTCCCACACCAATCTTGCTGAGTCCTTTTTCCTGTGTATGTTATTGCCGTTACTCATAATGTTATTTCCCCATATATTTCTTCTCAATATTTTTCACCCCTGATTTATTTGCCATGCTTAAAAGTTTCTTAAGTAAAAATGGGTGAGGGCGGCGATGACCTTTTTCCCAGTTATTCATTGTTACAAACGTCACCCCTACTTTCTGGGCAAACTGTTCCTGCGTAAGCCCCAGACGCTTTCTGAGTTCTTTTATCATCATGGTAATGTCTTTATTTTCCATAACGAACCTCAGGGCAAACTATTGTTTTTATTGTGGCAATCATTTTATAAAATACTATATAACATATTTTAACGGAAAAATCAAAATATATTTTTATTATCCGCGTGGAATTACGATTTATTGATTAAACTTGCTGAATAGCACGTCAGAGATAATGGCGTCGTGTTGGGCTTTTATAAACGTACCTTCAAATTCTACCCGGCCAGTGTAAAATTGGTTTTTTAGAATTCCCCGGATAGTGGATACCTGCCATGTGCCATTTTGTTTGGTTTTGATTTTATCAGAATTTAGGTGGTTGCATACCATCCGCCTACGACGAGGCTTCTACCTTTACTTTTGCTTCAGTGGACAGGTCGGTGGACAAGCCAGACATCCTGCCACCTGATGGTTTTGTGCAAAGCAAATTTTGGCGGAGGGCGCAGGATTCGAACCCGCATGGGCGAAAAGCCCATCTGATTTCAAGTCAGACGCCTTACCAGTTAGGACTAGCCCTCCGTTTTTTTTAAATGCCAGGTGCCAAATTGAAAATGCCAGGTATGAAAGACAAATATCTTTCATTTGGCATTTACCACCTGCCACCTGGCGTTTGTATTTATTCGTCCCAGCCGACTAATATTCCGATTGCAATGGTTATGTATCCGCCGATTATTAAAATGGGTGCAACAGCACCTGCCCAATTTGACGCATCAGGATTTACTTTTGTCAAAACATAATATCCAAGAATAAGCATTGCAATTGCTACGCCTATTATATATAAGCCTTTTCTGTTTTTACCTTTATTTTCTACAGGTTTATTTTCAACCATTTTATATCCCTCCAGAGAAATATAAATTATTTATTATTTGAATTATAAATATACTACTTCTTTTTAATTATGTCAATACCATCCATATATTTTCTTAATGGTTCAGGTATAATTACTTCCATATTTTCTGTCTGATAATTTTCAATTATAGCGGGCAAAAGACGTGATGTGGCAAGACCAGAACCATTTAAAGTATGAACAAAATTAATTTTATTATTTTTATCCTTAAATTTTATACGAGCTCTTCTTGCCTGAAAATCTTCAAAATTTGAGCAGGAAGATGTTTCCCAGTATCTTTCAGCCCCTGGGTGCCATACTTCTATGTCATAAGTTTTTGAAGATGCAAAACTCATATCTCCTGTGCACAAAAGAATAACTCTATAATGTAAATTCAGTTTTTGAAGTATTGATTCTGCGTTTTCAACTAGTTTTTCAAGTTCGTCATATGAAGTATCTGGATGAACAAATTTTACAAGTTCTACTTTATTAAATTGATGCATGCGGATTATACCTTTTAAATCTTTACCATAAGCGCCTGCTTCTTTTCTGAAACATGGGGTATAAGCGGTATAATATAATGGCAAATCTTTTTCTTTTAATATTTCGTCTTTATGTATGTTGGTTACAGGAACTTCTGCTGTGGGTATTAAAAAAAATTCAGGTTCATTTATCATAAATAAGTCATTTTCAAATTTTGGCAATTGGCCTGTATTTGTCATTGAATCACGATTGACAAGGATAGGGGGTAAAACTTCAGTATATTCATTTTCTTTTGTCTGAATGTCAAGCATGAAATTAATAAGTGCCCGTTCAAGTTTTGCGCCTAACCCTTTGTATAATGTAAATCTTGCACCTGTAATTTTTACTGCACGTTCATTATCAAGTATATCCAGATATTCGGCTATTTCCCAGTGTGGTTTTGGTTTAAAATTAAATTCTGACTTTTTTCCCCATTTGCGGACTTCTTTATTTGATGTTTCATCTTTGCCCTCGGGCACAGAAGGATGTGCAATATTTGGAACATAGAGCAATTTTTTATTCAGTTCCTGCTCAATATTCTGAAGTTCTGCATCAAGTTCTTTGATTTTACTTGTTACTTCCTTCATTTCTGCAATTATTTGAGTGGTATCTTTTCCTTCTTTTTTCATTACAGCAATTTCAGATGAAACTTTGTTGTTTTTTGCTTTTAACTGCTCTACTTCTGCAATTATTTTTCTTCTTTTTTTATCCATTTCAAGAATTTCGTCAATGATTTCAGGTGAAGCGCCTTTCTTTTTTATACCGTCTTTAATCTCCTGTGGATTTTCTCTTATTCTTTTAATATCAAGCATATTTTTTTCTCTTTTATTATGGAGTTGGAGATGATGTGACAGTGGATGTAATTGTTGGCGAAGGAGTTGAGTTGTATATGATACCACCAACAGTGTATGTTTCACCTGTTTGTTTACAGGATAATAGTAAATTTATTAATAAAAAAACGATAAAAAATGCAAAAATAAATCTTTTCATTTTTCACCATCAAAAATATTTTATAGTTTTAAATTTTATTCCTGCATAAAAGGGAAGCAATTCTATTGTTATATTATTATTTTGTAAAGGACTGGTAAAATCAAATAGATAGTCAGCAATAAAAAAAAGACCAGTAGCGGCAACAGCCACCCCTGAAAAACCTAATATTAAATTATTATTTTCCAGTTGTTCAGTAAAATCAGCTCTGTATTCCACTGAGGAGAAACCAGGTTCGGTAGAACCACAATCATAAGAACCATTGAAATTATAGGCGGCTTCAGGAGTAAGTAAAGATGGACCATTTATAGTTTGAGAACCGATTTTTACGCCATATATGTCTTTATAGGTTATAATTAATTTTATATTTTTCATTTCAACTGTACCGGTATTTTTTATCGTTCCATTATAGTCCGCTTGCCAGTTTGACGGATTGGATTTTGACCAGGTAAAGAATTGCATTTTTATTTCCGGTATTGATACGCTTTTCATGGTAAAACCACTTATCATTAAAATACCGCCAATTCCTAAAAGTGCACTTCCTCCAAGAAGTTTTGTTAAATTTTTTTGTTCACCCAATATGTTATTTGTCATATATAATAATACAAGAAAAAAAACAAAAAAAATTTTTTTCATAAACTACTCCTTTTTAAATTGATATGTATTATAAATTAAAGAAAAAAAATTTCAAGGTAAATTATTATCTTGACAACATAAATTTTTTTATATAATACTTTAAATATTAAGGAATAAAATAGCAATAATTTAATTTTGCGTGGTCAAAGGATAATTACAAATTGAATAAAATTTAATGCAAAAACAACTAATCAGGAGGTTTTTATGAAAAAATCACTTTTTGTGATGATTTTTCTTACTTTGTTAGTGATAAATTTATCTGCAGAATTTAATATAGGGATATGGGGTGGTTGGACATCTGTGACAATGAAGGATGTTAATGAAAATTATTTTGAAAATCTTGTTAATTTAGTAGAAGGAATATATGCGTTGTTAGGAGGTTCTGCAACAAGTTCTGTTAATAAAATGGGGGGAGGATATATTTTAGGCGTTGACTTTATGTATTCTCCTTTTTCTTTCCTTTCGCTGGGTATAAGGACGGGTTTTTTAAGTGCAGGTGGTTCATTTAAAACAACAGGCAAAATTTTTTCGACCGATGTTATAACTGATGGTTATCTGAATGCATCTTTAATCCCTTTATCTGCTGGGCTGGTTTCTCATTTTTTAATACCTAAAACTTCAATTATTTTTGGAACAGGCGTGTTTGCCGGGTTAGGGTTTGCCGGAACCGAAATGAAATATAATATAAATTATACATATTCAAACAACTCAGGGATAATTAAAACATCCGGGACAGATTTGTTTGCGGATATATTTTGCAGAATTTTATATAAATCTTTATCATTTTTATCTTTTGGACTTCAGGCAGGGTATAGAATATGTAATATAAAGGAAATGAAAGTTACAGAGACGAATGTATCTAATATAGAGAAAGATGAAACTGTAAAAGATTCGGAGGGCAATTTGATTTAATTTGACTATAGTGGCGTTGCAATACAAGCTCTCGTCCTGTTCAGTTTTTAACTACTGGCACCTTAAATTCGCAATAGAAAATATTGAAAGCACTGTTTTATATTTTAAAATATAAATCTTATTTTTAAAAATCATCCAGCGGGTAAAACTTATTACATAAAAAATAACTGATATTCAACCTATTCAGGGTTGTTTTGTTATAATGCTATATAATAACCACACGTTTTACGTGTGGTTATTATAATTAAACCCCTTTGGGGTTAACAACAAACAATTTCGAAGAAATTGAATAATAATAGCCACCGGTGAAACTGGTGGAATATAAAAGAAAAGAATATTAACCTTGAAGGGGTTGAATAATTATTTCATTTTTTACTTTAGATAGCCAGAGAGAAATGAAGTGTGATTCTTATTACGTTTTTTAGGTGGCAAAAAGATATTTACAAACCGGGCATTATGTGCTATATTTAATATTAAGAAAGAGGAAAGATTAAAGGGTCTTTTAAATTGAAATAATATAAAAATTTTTTACGGAGCAGGCACTTTCCCCGAATAACTAACCCCTCCCTTAAACCCCTTAATTGCCTGCTCCTTTTTTATTTATGAGGAAAAATGAATAAAGTTATATCAGAAATTAAAGAAATATATAATAAACATAAGATTGAAATTAATAAAAGGTTAAATAATTTCAAACACATTTTGAAATCAAAGGATGAAAGAAAAGCATTACATGAACTGATTTTTTGTATTTTTACACCTCAATCAAAAGCTGTAAATTGCTGGAATTGTGTGGAAAAAATTATAGAAAAAAAGTTGTTGCTAACAAACAAACCATCCGAATTATTAAAATTGAAGGAAATGAATTATGTCAGGTTTAAAAACAAAAAGGCAAGGTTTGCAATTGAAGCAAAAAATAAATTTATTAAAAACAAAAAGATAAAATTACTGGAATTTTTATTGCAGTTCAAAAATGTCTTTGAAATGAGGAAATACCTTGTTAATAATATAAAAGGTTATGGATATAAGGAAGCGAGTCATTTTTTAAGAAATGTTGGTTTTGTTGATGAAGTTGCAATACTTGACAGACATATTTTAAAGAATTTAAAATTAATGGGCGTGATAAAAAAAATTCCAGATTCATTAACACCTGAATTATATTGTTTGATTGAAAAGAAAATGAAAGCATTTTCTAAAAGAATAAAAATACCCATAGCTGCTCTTGATATGGTTTTATGGTATAAGGAAACTGGAATATTTTTTAAGTGATAAAATAAATTAATTTTTTAATTTACAATTTACGATTTGCGATTTACAAATTATAATAAAAAAACACTTGAAAAAAGGGAAAACAGAGTTATTATATATTGGGTGGCAATAACAAACCCTTTATGAAAGGGGGATAGATATGAATTATATATTAGTAGCATTACTTGCAACTCTGATCTGGATAATAATAGGAATTATTATATATTTGTATCCGCCTTTTAAAAGAGTGTCTCAGCAGGCAGAAAAAGAACCATCTGTCAAAAAATGGAGTAATCCCGTGCATTATTTAATTGCTGAGTTTATATATATTTTTATTCAGTGTTTTATATTTGCATATGTGTTTTCTGTT
>FWPV01010253.1_pt1 | contig 15427 bp, 2 predicted proteins | sample 2228371 | NCBI WGS metagenome assembly FWPV01 (sample SAMEA103939776, study PRJEB20133) | metagenome | reverse complement strand
GTGCCGGTAAACGCCAGGGGAAGCACCTCCTCCGCCAGCAGGTCTCCTGCGTCCGGTGTGGTCAGGGTGTAGCGGCAGCGCACGAGCATGAGGGTGGTGCGCTTGCCGACCCTGCTTGAGCGCATGACCCCGCAGCGCGAGGCCACGGCGTCCGGCTTCCCGGCCAGGGCCTCCTCCATGAGGTGCCGCGCCAGGGCGGTGACGAAGGGGTGGTTGCGCCCCACATAGAGCGCGCCCTCCGGGGCGGGGGCCTCGAAGGAGAGGAGGAGCCTCTCCTCCTGCGGCAGGGCCTCGCGCGCGCGGGCGGGGAGGCGGTCGAGGGAGGAGAGCTCGTAGGTGCCTTCGCCCTTTCGCCGGCATCCCGCCCCCAGGCGGTTGCAGGCCTCGAGCACGAAGTCCCGCACCGCGCCGGGGTCCCCCAGCACGGAGTCGCACTCTTTGAGCTCGCGCTCCACCTCGTCGGGCTTTATGGCCCGCTGGGCAAACCTGGTGCGGCTCTCCTTCTCGCGCTCCGCCGCGCGGTCCCAGAGGCGCTCCAGCTCCCGGGCCTCGGGCGCGTCGAAGAGCTGCATCTGCGAGGCGTCCCTGCCGCGGAAGAAGAGGGACTCAAGCACCGCCTCCATCACCGTCTCACTGTCCACGGGCACGGGCACCGATATCCCCAGAGATCTGTGGATGTACCTGGCCTTGCGCAAAAGCACCTCGAGCACCGCCCCGTCCACCGGGTTGTCCCGGCCGTAGAGGAGGACGGCTTTTACCACCGGGGCTGTCTGGCCGAAGCGGTCCACCCTCCCCTCCCGCTGCTCCAGGCGGTTGGGGTTCCAGGGGAGGTCGTAGTGGATGACCGCGTTGTAGTGGTCCTGCAGGTTGATGCCCTCGCTCAGGCAGTCGGTGGCCACCAGTACCCGCCGGGGGAAGCCGGCAAGCTCTTCCACCTTGAGCTTGCGCTCGTCCTCGGAGAGGGCCCCGGTGACCGAGACCACGCGCAGCTCGGAATAGCGGCGGGCGAGGCGGCGGGAAAGCTCCGCGGCCACGTAGTCGGAGGTGGCGATGTAGCGGCACCAGACGATGGGGGAAAACCCTTGGCCGAGGAGGCCTTCTACGATCTCGGCGCACTTCTCCAGCTTGCGGTCGTCGCCGCCTTTCAAGGACTCTGCCTGCCTGGCGAAGGCGCGCAGCCTCCTGGCCTCGGGGTCGGTGAGCTCCTCCGCCCCCTCCTCGATGACCTGGGAGGGCTGGAGGTCGGTCGCCTCCCGGTCCTCCGTCTCGTAGATGGAGGGGAGGAAATCGTCCTCCAGGACGCCTTCCTCTGCCTCCTCGCCCAAACCTTTTAAGCGCTTGCCGATGGCTGCGGAGGCGGCGGCGGGGCTGGACATGACGCAGCGCAGAAGCGCCAGGGCGGTCCAGTAGCGCACCCGCCTCTTCCAGCCGCTCAAGGTCTCCCCCGAGGCCACCAGCTCGCGGCTGAACTCGTACACGCCGTCGAAGAGCTTGCGGTAGGGGGGCGAGAGGTCGTAGTGTTCCTCCTCTGCCACACGTTCGGGGAAGGGGGTCTTCTCCCCCAGCCATTCCACCACGTCGGCGCGGCGGCGCTGCACGAAATGGCGCGCCAGCAGGTCGCGTTCCTTCTCCGTGAGGTGCTGCAGGTCCAGCCGCTCGAAGTCCGGGTCAAGCAGGCCCAGGAGCGAGAGGAAGGACTCCTCCACCCCGCTGTGGGGGGTGGCGGTTAGGAGGATGAGGTGGCGGTCCCGGTCCGCGGCCAGCTCGCGCAGGAGCGAGTGACGCTGCTGCTGGCCGGCGGAGCGGCCGGAGGGGCGGGCGGCCCCGTGGGCCTCGTCCACGATGACCAGCTCGGCGCAGTTGGCGAGGAAGTTCTGGCGGTGGCGCTCGCTCTTGGCGTAGTCGATGCTCACCACGGTGTAGGGGAAATAGCCGAAGATGCTGTGGTCGCCGGGGGGAAGGCGGCGCTCGAGGGAGCTCACGGTGCCGGAGTTTATGATCACCGCGTCGAGATGGAACTTCTCTTTTAGCTCCTTGTTCGCCCACTGGTCGCAGAGGTAGGGGGGACAGAGCACGCAGATGCGCTTTATCTCCCCCCGGTCGAGCAGCTCCCGGGCGATGACCGCCGCCTCGATGGTCTTTCCCACCCCCACGTCGTCGGAGATGAGCAGGCGGACAGGGTCGAGGCGCAGGGCCATGAGCAAGGGCACGAACTGGTAGGGGCGGGGCCTCACCGAGACGCGGCCCAGGGAACGCAAAGGGCCGGCGCCGTCCCTTAAGGTGAGGCGGGCGGCGTCGAAGAGGAGCCCGGCCGAGGTGGCGTCGCCCGCCTCCTCCGGCCCGGGGAGGGGGAAGTCGGCGGAGGTGATGACGTCGATGCCGTACTTCATGAGCTCTGCGGAGATGCCGCAGACCTCCTCCTCGCCCCCCGCCAAGGGGCGCAGCATGACCACGTCCTCACGCTCCGATGGCAGGACCACCCACTCGCGCTCCCGGCAGCGCACGATGGACCCCACGCCAGCAATTCCGTCGCTCATATCTCATCCTCCGTATGCATGGGCTTTACCCCCTGTGCTCCACGCCTGGCGTTTCCTGCCCTGCCTTGTCCTCATCCCTGCTCCTTGTGCTCCAGGCCAATGCCCAAGGGGTGCGGGAAACGACCATGCTCTCCTCATGCCTTGGCCTCCCCGAAGACGTCAGGATAGGCGGCCACCTGCTCCTCCAGGTCCCGGTCGTAACGGATGACGATGACGCGGTATCCAAGCTCTTCCAGCTCCCGGCGTATCTTTTCGTCCTTCTCCCTCTGGGCGGGCTCATCGTGCACCGAGCCGTCACAGTAGATGCAGGTGTACCTGTCGTAGTAGAAATCGGGGATGGTGCCGGGGTAGTCCTCCAGGGGACGCTGGGCGTCGTCGGGCAGCCTGCGCCGCGTCCCGTAGAGATGGTCGAGGAAGCGCCTCTCCAGCTCGGAACGGGAATCGGTGAGCGCGCGCAGCCACCCGTAGTGGCTCTCGTAGTCCCTGCCCTTTACGTGCGGGTGGGTCTCGGAGCGGGCGAGCCGTGCCAGGAGGTCCCTGACCAGGGAGCGGCTGAGCAGGGGGTAGTCGCGCTGGTTGGTGTAGGAGAGGAGGCAGTCGTAACAGGCGCTTGCGCACCCCTCGCCGCGGTCCTCTAAGGTCTCGGGGTCGTAATGGCATATCGCCAGCGCCTCCTCCGCCACCCGGGCGAATGCGTCCCTCTCCTCCGCCAAGGCGCGCAGGATGCCGTAGCCTCCCTGGCTCGCCTCGTAGAAGAGGATGCCGCGCCTCTCGCCCTCGCCGATGCGCTCCGAGGCGAGCTCGGAGGGCTCTATCTGGAAGACCTGCTCGATGCCGCGGCGCAGGGCGTGCTCGAGGGTGGCTGCGGTCCCCTCGGACCATTCCATATCCTCCCCGCCCGGATAGAGGAGGAGGATGTTCATGGTATCCCGCACGAAGAGGCGCACCAGCTCCACCCGTCCGGCGGAGGCGGCTCCCGCGCCCTCTCCGTTGCCGCCACGTCTTACGAACTCCCCGGTGTCGAAGTCTAAGAGGTAGCCGTCTTCCCTGCTCGCCCGCCAGCGGTGGTTGATGCGGTAGATGGTGGCCGCCGGGGCATAGACGAGCCTGATGATGGGGTTTTCGCCGGCGTCGCTCACGCTCGCGGGTATGCGTCCCTCGCTCGCCCCGCTCGCCGGGGCGAACTCGAAATGGGTGGTGATGTGAAAGCCGCGGCGGAGCCTCTCCTCCTCCTCGCTGGTGATGCGCTCGCTGCGGCGCGTATAGACGTTGGTGGCCTCGAGCAGGGAGGCGATGGTGTATCCGTCTCCTGAGAGCTTGTTCCCGCAATGGTGACATATCTCCGTGGTCTCGTCCGAGTGGAGGTAGCCGCAGGCCTTGCACAGCTTCACCCGAAAGCGCCTCTGGTCCAGGTCGGTGAGGGAGGTCCTCAGTCCCTTCACCTGGTACTTCGCCCCCTCGTGGTAGATGAGGTTCTCGGGTCCGAACTCCGAGATGGCCAGAAAGCGCGGCCGGTCCACGTAGTCTCCGCCCTTCTCGCGGGGCAGGAAGGCGCTCAAGGGGAGGCGGGGGAAGTTGTAGCCGGGGAGGAAGCCCTCGCTCGCGAGGTAGCGGTAGGGGTAGAAGTCCGACTCCTGGTAGGAGGTGGTCTCGTTGCGCAGGAGCCTTATCTGGCGCTCCGCCTCCGCGCGGCTCTTTTCCGCCTTCTCTATCTCGCCGCGGCCCCCCGAGCGGTAGCGCAGTAGGTCGCTCGCCTCCACGTACTGGCGGTCCGCCGAGCGGTAGAGCTCGCGGAAGCGGTCGAAGGCCCGGTCGAACTCCTCGGGGGCCCGCCTGAGCGCTTTCTCCATCCACTCCTCGCCGTACCAGGCGGCCCTCTCGATATCCGGCGCGCAGGAGGAAAAGATCCTCTTGGCCTCCTCCAGGCACTCCTTGAAGGCAGGCTCGGAGAGCTCAATCTTGTTGCGGGCGTCTTCGGTGAGGGGGATCCCCTCCTGGCGCACGTCCACGATGTCGGTGATGGAGCGGCCCAAAGAGAGCCCCACCCTGGCCAGCCAGATGGAGTGCAGGTGGGCCCTGGCCAGGTCCTCGCTGGTCAAGTCGATGCGCGGGGGCTGTACGGCCCCGGAGACCATCTCCCGCTGGTGGTGGAAGAAATACTGGTCGTGCCCGCTCCCCGCCAGGCAGTAGGTCATGACCAGGGAGGGGTCGCCCTTGCGCCCCGCGCGCCCGCTGCGCTGCGCGTAGTTGGCCGGGGTGGGGGGCACGTTGCGCAGGTGCACCAGCTGCAGGTCGGCGATGTCTATGCCCAGCTCCATGGTGGGGGAGCAGAAGAGGCACTTGAGCTCGCCGTCGCGGAAGCGCCTCTCGCGCTCCTCGCGGCGCTCGTAGTCTATCTGGGCGGTGTGCTCGCGGGCCTCGGCTTCCCGGAGGAGGGCGGAGGAACGCAGGTAGAAATCCCGGAAGTAGCGGTTGGCCTCCCGCTCCGCCCTCTGGTAGACGGGGTCCTCGGAGCGGCGCAGGTAGATGGGCTCGCCCGCGGGCCTGCCGTCCCCTTTCTTCCAGATGATGGCAGATGATTCCAGGCGCACGAAGGAGACCCCCCTCTCGCTCTCCCGCCGGAGCAGCCCGTGGGCGCAGAGGATGTCCACCAGGCGGAGCACGTTGTCGGCGTACTCCGCATCGAAGGCGGGCAGGGCGCGCTTGAGGTAGCGCCTGACGAGGCTGCGCTCGGAAAGGCTGAAGCTGTTCCTGAGGCTCTCCTCCTGTCCGGGGAGGATGAAGCGGGCAGCGGGACGCAGCCTCTCGGCCTCCTCGAAGCCCCAGCGCTCGTCGATGCGCTCCCGCACGCGTTTCTTGAGCTGTGCCTGGTCGGTCTCCTGCAGGCAGGAGGCGTGCACGGCGAGCTGGCGGCGGAAATGGTCGAGGAGGGCCGCGAGCACCTCCCGGCGCTTCTCCGGGGATGCCTGGGCGAAGGGCTCGAGCTCGCGCCAGGCCTCGTCGTTCGAGCAGAGCTCCTCCAGTCCCAGGTAGTCGATGGCGAGCAGCCCGCACTGCTCCAGGTTGGGCTGCACCACCCTCCAGCCGCGGCGCAGGTCCTCGTAGATGCGGTACTCGATGAGCGCGGTGAAATCCCGGAGCACCTCCCTGCCGGGAGCGGTGTCGGGCTCTATCTCCTTGTTGGCGGCGATGTCTCGTAGGCTCAGGCCGAGCTTTTCCGCCACCTTGGGCGCAACCTCGTCGTAGCGCAGCTCCCCCGCTTCCTCGACCGCGGCGTAGATGGCGGCGCGCAAGAGGGAGACCTGCACGAAGTCGTTGAAGTGCCCCGCCTGCAGGCTGGCGTCCTGGCGGTTGTCGGTGAAGGACAGGAGTTTGCGCGCCGAGGCCTCGATGTCGCCCGCGGGGGCGTTCTCCAGGGCGGAGAGGGCGAGCACGGTAGTGGCGGTGGAACGCCCCTCGCTGGAGAGGCCGGTGAGCTTGCTGAACTCGCTCCCCCTGCCGTAGAAGACCCCGCAGTTTAGGCAGAGGTGGAAGGGACGCGGCTGGAACCAGGCCTTCGCCGTGCCCTCGGCGGGGGCCTCGGAATAGGTGCCGTCGGGGCTCACCCAGGCCGGCCGGGGGACGTAATCCCTGTAGCTGTTCTTCACCCTCCCTTTCTCGTTGAGCCATTCCGAGGGCAGGTTCTCGGGTCCCCACTCCACCTCGGCGCCCTCGGGGGCGAGGAGGAGATAGCCCGGGCCCTGCGAGTCTTCTTCCCAGTCGAGCTCGTCGCTCACCGGCACGAAGCGCTTCTCCTGGGGGTCGAGGAGCACCTCGTAGTATTCGATCCCGCAGATGCGGCAGAACTTCAAGGGAAAGAGAGGGAGGGTGCCGCCGCCGCGGTCGATGGAGGCGCGTCCCTCGAGGTCGAAGACGCGCTCGGGGCGGGGCTCGAGGGACGCGAAGACCCGGTTGCCCTGGGCGATGAACTGGTGGAGCTTGAAGGAGAGCAGGGGCTCGCCTCCGTCGTTGCGCAGCGCCGCCCCGGCCAAAAAGACGCGGTTAAGCGCCTCCCTGCACGTGGCCTCGTCCAGGCCCGTTTCCTCGGACAGCCGCCGGGCGCCCTCCTCCAGGCTGATGGGGGCGCTGCGGCGTAGCTTTCCCCCTTCCTCCTCCCCCTCCTCCTCGAGGCCGAAATTGGCCTCGGCCCAGGAGACGAGGGGGCTCTGCAGGAACTCCTCTGGCGTTTCGGGCAGGGGGGCCTCGACGGCCGCCTTCAGTTCCTCCGGGCCCAGGTCGCGGCGCAGCGGGGCGACGCTCTCCAGGGTCTCCTCTATGACCTGCTCCAGCCCGAATGCCGTGCCGAAGATCTGCCCCGCGAAGGCGGCCACGGCCTGGCGCCTCTCCTGCGGGGTGGCGGTCCTTGCGGCGATCATGGTGGCGCTGGTCCCCATGCAGACCAGGCCGGGGTTGCCGCTCCTTTCCTTTAAGCGGCGGATGAGCAGCGCCACGTCCGCCCCCTGGCGCCCGCGGTAGGTGTGGAGCTCGTCGATGACCAGGTACTTGATGCCGGTGGTGGTGCGGTCCACGAACATATGCTCCTCGGGACGCACCATCATGAGCTCGAGCATCACGTAGTTGGTTAAGAGGATGTGAGGGGGCTCCTTCTGGATATCCAGGCGGCTGGCGTGTTCCTGCCCGGTGTACTTGTTGAAGCGGATGGGGAAATCCCTGCCGGTCCTCTCCCTGTAGGCGTCGGCCAGCTCCTCGAGGGCCGTGTGCTGGGAGTTCACGAGGGCGTTCATGGGATAGACGATGATGGCCCATACCTTGTGGGCGGAGGTGTCGCCTTTCAGCACCGCGTCGATGATGGGCACGAAGTAGGTGAGGCTCTTTCCGGAGCCGGTGCCGCTGGTGACCACAAACCCCCTGCCGGAGAGGGCCGTCTCGATGGCCTCCTGCTGGTGCCGGAAGAGGGTGATGGAGCCCCCGTCCCGGTCACGGAAGATATCGGCGCAGTCGGGATGGAGCTTCCCCTCGCTGACCAGCCGCTCGATGGTGGCCGCTTTCTCGTAGGAGGGGTTGAGCTGCAGGAGGGCGGGCGGCCAGAGGGACCCCTTTTGCATGAGCTCCTTCTCCACGAAATCGCGGATGCGCTCGTCCTGGATGAGGAGGAAGCTGCTGACGTAGTCCTTGTATTCGTCGATGACGGCGTCCCGCAGGTCGAAGATGCTCATGCACGCACCCCCAAATGCTTGAAAGATAAGCTCACCCTAAAACCGAATTCGGTGCTTTTCAGCAATATAAACCGGCTCTGGATAAGATTATAGCAAGTGCCGGGTGCACTATCGTGGGAGATTAGATCCTGATAGTTCTCGTAATACCCATCTTCAAAGATGGCATGTTGATGATCTAGGACTCCAAAACAAATATATCATGTTATATAATCATCTTCAGGCTGAAGGCTTGATCAGCTAGACATCCAGAGGGCTGAAGATATGCATTTCTCGGACGAGGATTTCGAGTATAAACTGATCCAGCTGGAGCAGCATATCTCGACTTCCGCTAAGAAAGCCGAAGGTCTCGCCGCTGCTCTGCAAGGCGATCTCATTAATGCCTTCCGAGAATACCGCGCGCTTTGCTCTGACTTAGAGGATCTCGAGAAAGAATATGAAGAACTATGCCGATCCATAGTAACAAGCGCAAGTGCTCTGGGAATAAAAATCTCCCCACATGAAGATGGCCTATTGCCCTTGCCAGAGGTCAAAGCTCATATTGACGCCATAAGGAAAAGGCGAATGCTCTTGAGCGAGGCGGAGGAAAAGAAAGCCAAGGTGCGCGCTTACCTTGAAAGGGCAAGGTCTATTACGGCGCTTCGTGAAGATGACGAGATACAGAAAAGCCTCGAGCTCGTAAGAAAATCTTGCGACGAATGCCAGGCTGTTCTAGAGAGGCTATCTAAAGAATTCATCAAGGAGATCAACGAGATCCTTGAGCATATGGAACGCTGCGATCATCCTATTGCGGCATTGATCCGGCTCGTTGATAGCCCTGAAGAAGGCCGCACAAAGACCGAAGAGGAGGCACTGTTCGAGTCCGTAAAGAACAAGTTTGGATACATATTAGCTGCCGAAGCCATCAGGGGCCAGTTGCGTTTCGCTGAGACTGCGCCAGAGATCAGGGAACTACCAGAGCCGGCTCCCAACCTCATGCCAACAACCCAGCCTGATGGATATGAACACATCGAGAAGATAGACAACGAACCAGCAGTTTCACTTGAAGAGGATTTACTGCTCTCAGAGACGGAAACCACCCATCCTGAAGGTTCACCCTCAACTTTAGTCGAGGAGATAGAAGCTTCGGAGGAAACACCGGTCAGCCTCGAAGACGTTGTTGAAGAACCTGAGACAGCATTAGATAAAACGGATTATGAGAGCATAGGCACCGCATCTATTGATATTGCGCTAGGGATATCACAGGAAGCCGACGTAGAGACCATAGCCGAGATCGAGCACCTCTTTTTACAGGAAACGGTCGAAGAAGCGGCGACGATCGTAAGACAATACAAAGATGATCTGTACGCACAAGGGATTACAGATATCGTATTGAAACTGCTAGCCGCAGGAAGGCACGCGGAATCATACTGGCTCGCCAGGGCAGCGGCGGCTGAGGGGCTCGATATCGAATATCCTGATTGGATATCCATAGCTTTAACCCTTCTACCATACTTTGCAGGCCAAAGCGCAGGCATTGCGGATATGCTCCGAGATTGCTATGAGCGCTATGGAGGGTTGCCAACCGACGGCGGTAATCAGAACAAGGACACAGCTATTTCCATGCTCGTTTGTTCCGCTGCCCTGAAGCCCGCCCTGGTTGCACCTCACATGGGTACATCAGGGCTACTCCGTTCTTTAAGGCACCTGCCTCCAGCGCTTTTCGAGCTGAGTGAACGGGCTGCCGAATGTTCGGACAGAGGGTTGACGTTCTACCCCAACTTCCTTGCGATGCTACGAGACGATTTCGACTGGCAAGAGCAGATAAATAATGTATGCCAGCGCGCAACCCAGTGGCTTGAAGAAGCGAAGAAGAAGACTATCCTTTTCCAAAAGGCAACCAAGCTCTTTCACTATTGGCTCAACCCCGGCCAACCTCTGCATGCATTACTGCATCCGGTGGCAGAAAACGACCCCTCTCGGATCCATGTCGTTAAGGGACTTGTCGAGGAGTTCAAGGACGAGAAATGCCTCGATAAGATGATGGATAGCTCCTTGAGGGACATGAAATATCCGAGGAGGGTCACGATCGAAGCCCGTGCCCGCCGGCAGTTCATCTCCTATGTATACCAAGCGACCGAGATCGCGAGGGATTGGTTAACCCTCCTTGAGAGCCAGGATGCCAGAAGAGACATGGGGATGGTAGCCAGCGCACGCCGAGAGCTTAACAGGATCTTAAAGCTTCTCAAGGAAGCATCAGAGACCTTATCGGAAATCGACAATCCGGAAAGCCTGTGGTTGTCTGCGGCAAAAGAGGTCTGCCTTTTCGCATTCGATGACCTGCGACGCTACCTCGAATACTCCGAATATGCTCATGTCACTGAAGCCAACCCATTCTCCATCTTGAGGCAACCACTGCTGCTAATGAGGGCATGGGGACGAGGGAACCCGCAACCAAGTGGTGTTGAATGGACGCCACTGACCCATCAGCTGCTCGAGAACCTATCAAGCACCTTGTTAGATACCCACGAGGCTTTTGACAACCTCCTTGAAAGGGGACGCCTCGACCTTGCCATCGAGTTGCTAGAATCAATAGAACAAGGTGACGCCAGCGCTGGGGAATCGTTGCGCATAAGCCTTGAAAACAGGAAAAAGACACTTAGAAGCGAAATCCAAAAGAACATTGACGCGGTTCAAGCGGAGGTTGAAAAAGCCTTACTCAACGACGTGATAACAGAAGAAGAACGAACAAGATTCTTAAGCGACATAGAATCAATGCAACATGCCGATATCTGGGATTTCGAAGAAGCTGGGAGAACTCTCGATTCCATCAGGTCGGAAATAGAAGAAGGCCGGTCAAAGCTGCGCGAGGAAGTGAAGGCAAGGGTGGCTGGCCTAAACGTCTCAGAAGAGGACCGAGAACTGGTCTGCAAGACCTTAGATTCCGGCGAGTTCTCCGTAGCCTATGAGCAGCTGGAATTGCTGGAAAAAGGACAAGCAGTCCATGCTCTAGAGCCGTTCGAGGTCAAGAATAGATTCGAGTTCTTCGATGCTATACAGCACCTTGAGAACGTTCTGCTCAAGGCAGAAAGCGGAGTAGGCACCAAAGCTCTGCTTTCCCCCATACGGCATAAAGCCAGCTTTGGGAGCATAGACCTGCAAAGGCTTACTGGGGCTAATGTCAGAGAGGCCGAGAAGCTCATCGATGTCTGGTTCGATCTCAAGAGAAAACCAACAAGCGATATTCTCGTATTGCTCAAGGAAATCCTCTCCCGTATTGGTTTCAATATCAAAACGCTGGACAGTGCCAGAACAATCTCTAGGGACAGGAGGACTTTTTTCCTCGAAACAGACACTATACCAACCTCTCCAGTCCACCAATTTGGGTCTAGCTCCGAAGGACGTTTCTTTCTCCTATGCCTCTGGGACAGGCCTGCGGAAAAGGATATCCTTAATATTATCAGGGACTACTGCCAGAACAGACCGACGATAGTCTTCTACTTCGGCAGGCTCAGCCGACACTCCCGCGAGAACATGCTGCTGTTAGCGACCAGGGACAACCCCCTATTTCTGATACTTGATGATGTTGTGCTCCTTTATCTGTGCACCGTCCGCGGAGACAGAGGAGATGCGTTTTTCAGAAGCACCCTTCCCCTGTTGGGCGCAAATCCATTTCTCCCAGAGGCCAGAGCAAACGTGCCACCGGAGCTCTTCGTGGGAAGAGAAGCGGAGATGGCATCGATACTCGATCCCCGAGGTTCCAGCTTTATTTTTGGTGGAAGGCAGTTCGGCAAGTCTGCTTTGCTGAGAAACGCGATGCGCGCATTCCATTCGCCTGAAGATGGCAGAATCGCGATCTACTTGGACCTCAAGGCTGAAGGGATAGGTCGGGACAGACCATTAGGTGAAATCTGGTCATTGATCTCGGAGGCCTTGAGGAAGAATAGGATTATACCTCCTTCTTCTTCCAAGTTGTCGAATAGAAACAAGATATTCGAGTATATAGTCGGCTGGTTATCCGGGAGTCCGGAAAGGCGCATACTCTTGATGCTCGATGAAGCCGATGAATTCCTCTTTCAGGACTCTCAGATGACAGCCGGGGGACGTGATATCGGTTTCGTCAACGTAAGCGCGCTCAAAGGATGGCAGGACGAAACATCAGGGCGATTCAAGCTCGTTTTCGCCGGCCTGCACAATGTACAACGTTTCTGGAGGATCCCAAACCAGCCATTGGCCCATCTGGGCTTTCCACTTTCCATTGGCCCCCTTAAGCCAAGAGATGCCATAAAGCTGATCACGAGACCTTTCGAAGCCCTTGGGTTCAGATTCGGCGACCATAACGCCGTGATCAAGATATTATCCCATACCAACTATCAGCCATTGATGCTGCAGATATTCTGCGACAGGCTTTTCAAGCATATGATGGAGGGCGTCAAAGCCGGCCGAGTCGCTGGCCTTCCGCCTTTCACCATCTCTGTCGATGATGTTGATGCTGTTTACAACATCCAAGACCTGAGGAAAGTGATCAAGGAACGCTTTGAGTTGACCCTACAGCTTGACCCCTGGTACGAGCTACTGGCATATGTTTTCGCCTACCATCACGTGTTCGGCGGATTGGATCATCGCGGCCTATCAGTCGCAGACGTGGAGAAAGAGGTGCGTGATTGGTGGGAGAAGGGCATGGAGAAGGCTCCGCATGATTGGATAGCCGGCCTTCTAGATGAGATGATAGGACTGGGCTTACTAGACAGAGATGAAACGAACAGATACAGGCTGCGAAGCCCAAACGTGGTACGCCTCCTGGGCAACCAGGAAGAGATTGAAAGGGTTCTGTCCTCTTTTACTGATCGCGAAGTCGAAATCGAAAAGGAGCTCTCGGTTACCAGGAGAAGATTGGGGGCAGATATCAGCCGAAGAAGCCCCTTCACCTTATCTCAAGAAGCCAGGATATTTGAGAACAGCAACGGCGTGATCGTCGTAGCGGGCAGCAAGGCCCTAGGGATAGACGATGTCTTTGAATCCCTCAATGAGTGCACTTTTACAGGGGATACCGAGAGAAGGCTGAGATCGATCGAATCCATGGACGAAGAAAGCGACATTGATTCCATCTTGGATGAGGACCTCAGACGTGGCTCTCCTGGCCTTTATATCTTCATTCTTCAGAACCTGCTGAAGAAAAAAGCTGCTATGGCTGACATGATCGAGCTATCAAATTCGAGAAAATACAGCCAAAAGTATTTTAAGCTGCTGTTCTGTTACGATGCGCTGCCTTTCACGCAATGGGTAAGGGAGAACCAGAGCGCTGGGATCATGGACCTGCAGGAAAGAGGACTCAACTTGTTGTTGTTGCGACCGTGGGATGACAACATGCTAAAAAGACTGTGCTGGGAGCTTGAGCTGAATGTCACAAAGGAAAATGTCAGCGAAATCCTCAGGATAACTGGGGGGTTTCCTCTCTATGCGCACCGATTCTTCAACATGCTTCAAGAAAATGACGGCAATGTAGCAGATGCCCTCCAGGAGCTTGAGCATTCACTATTCGGTTCTTCTCAAGCCATTTCCACTCTAGCAGATACATGTGGTATAACATGTCTTTGGCCAAGTGCTTTGATGTGCCTGAAGGCGGCGATTGAATATGGCGCTCCCCTATCTTTCGAGGAATTGAGGTACTTATGTACCGGAGAGGGAACGATGGAAGCAGATATAGAAAATGCCTTATTCTGCCTCGGGGGGCTTTCGCTGCTCCTCGTTGACAACAACGGCAACCTTCAGCCAAACCCTGTTGTTGCCTATTTAGCGCGAGAACAGCGGCTTTTATGATGGCCTTCTTTAACCGCTTCGAGTCCTCTTTCATTATGGTAGGGCAACATAGATAAAGCCAGATTTCCCTCCGGCTTTTTGTCATACCATCCTGTTAAAATGAGATTTTGCTATGAAGGGTATGACGCGCAAAGGCTTGCTTTGGGGCATGGCGACCTGAGGTCGCGGCTTGGGGTGATGTGGGATGCTCGAGAATCTTGCCTCCTGGTCGGAGCGAGAGCGAGCCATAGAGCGGGCTATGCAGGGGAAGTCCCTGCTCGGACAACTGGAGCTGACACTCGCGGACTTGGATGCGCTGGGCGTAAGCCTGGGTGAAGCGATCGCGTCACGCACCTCAAGTGACGCCACCCGGTATTTGCTGGTAAACGCTCCCTATTCCACCTGCGCATTTCTCGTCCATGCAGGCCTGAGGAAATACAGCCGCGGCAATTTCTGGAGCGGAGTTTACCGGCTTCTCCGCCTCGAAGGGAAGAGGCTCTGGAACAATGCCAGACGAGTGTTATGTTCGGTCTTTCCTCGAGCGCTTGAGTCCAAAGGCCTGGAGGGATTCCCACAACTGGCGGAAGCTGGCCACAAATACGTAACCCCGGTACTCGCCCATGCCGGTATCCCCGACTACTGTCTCGAAGACTTCTTCGAGCGCATGCTCCTCCCCCTGGTGCAGGGGAAACTGGGGGTTGGCCCGGACGAGGTCGATGAGGCCATAAAAGCTTGGAGCGCTTCATATAGGTCGGCTTTCACCGATAAGCCGGTACGCAACTTCCTGCTGCACGGTGGCCCGATAGCGGAGGACCTCCTCCTCAGATGCGTGGAGATGTTCGAGCGAGCCTTCGGGGAGCCCCCCAGCGAAGACTTCTCAGACCTAGACCTCCCCCCGTCGATCATCGAACGCTTCCTGCTGTGGAAACAGGACAAGAAGGCGGAGAGGATCAGAGGCGGGGTCCGCTACAGAAAACCTCTGATAGTCCTCGACACCATGGACAGGAATCTCTACCTCCTGCTTCAACCTCAGATCCTGCCGGTGGATAACGGTTCCGTCTATCGATGGCTGATCACCATCGATGGCTCGCAATCAAGGCCGCTCAAAGCGAACTTCGTGAGATATATCGAGAGGGAACGCTATGGGGAGACGGCGGAATTGCGCGTACCCCTCCAAGATCCGCCCCAGATCGTCAAGGCCGACATCGTAAAGGAGGACGAGGAAGAGCCCGTACGCTCTTGGGAAATCCGTTTTACCCCAGACGACGGCCCCATGCGGACATGCCTGGTGCTGAGGGAGCATGTGAACTCGGAGGTGCTCTACTTTACGGGTGAAGCCACCATCAAAGATGAGACTCCATGGATCGTAAAGCCCCGGCGGGTCAAGATAGCGTCAGACACGCGCGTCATCTCGCGCATCGACCGACTAAGCGGAGGCTGGTCAGGACATGAAGCCATCCAGGTGGAGACGCAGCCCTCACAAAACATAAGGTTCGTTGACGAGGAGACCGACACCGCATTCGAGATACCGGTTCGTTACTCGATCTTGAACAAGGCGAGATTGGGAGCTCGGGGCTTAGCTGAAGGCGTAACCGCGGGCGGAAACGCGGTCTATAGCCTGCCTCCTGTCCTACAGCTGCCGCAGATGGACGACATCGACCGCTTCTCCCTGGTCCTCGCGGCAAGCGGCGAAATCTCTCGGCCTGAGACGAAGACTCTGGGTGAATTGGCGCAGCGGGTGAGGAGTAGGACGAGTATCCCCCTGGAGGCCTTCCCCTCCTTCGACCCCTCCGCTCCCGGGCACTACTCTCTCTCTATCAAGGGGCAACTGGGCGAGCGCAGTCAGTTCCAGTTTCTCTACCTCCCAGGCTTAAAGATCGAGTTCGACCAGAGGTATTA
>FWPV01010252.1_pt1 | contig 15429 bp, 13 predicted proteins | sample 2228371 | NCBI WGS metagenome assembly FWPV01 (sample SAMEA103939776, study PRJEB20133) | metagenome | reverse complement strand
ATTTTATCTTAAATATGTTTTTGAATATTTCGTAAAACCTTCGTGGCCTTTGCCGTTAAAGATATAGGTTCGTGGAGACAGGATCTATTTACTCACACAAATTCACTCCGTGCTCTCCGTGTTCTCCGTGGTTTTTATCTTGTTTCTTGATTTGTGGTTAATATGTGTATTTTGTAAAATGATATGATTGAAAAGGTATATAATTTTTTCGTGGACTTCGTGTCCTTCGTGGTTAACTAATCAAAAAATATTGATCTTGCCGGATGGTAACCGGATTTATTTCTCTGCGGAGATTTTTCCTCTTCGATTCTCATCGTTCTCTGCGTTTTGTTTAATATTGATATGATATGATATGATTTATGGATAAGAAGTATGGGTTGACTGAAAAAATATCAAATCAAAGTAAAAAAGTTATTATCTTGCGAACCAGACAGGTATTGACAAATAGGATTTTCCTGATGCAACGCGTTTAATAATCCATTATAAAACAGTGAGTTAATCCTTCCCGGCATAAATCATGCCAATGGTAGAAACGGCGTCCTAATGCATAAGATGGGTTAATAATTTAAAAGTTTATTATTATTATTATTATTCCTATTATTCCTTACCGTTGTCAGTCCAGCGCCTCGGAAGCAAGAAAAGAGTATACCCAATGGGCAGCATCAGAAGAACATTTATTATGTTGCTTATTCCTACATGATCTTTAATTTTAAGCTTATCAAGCAGCGGAAGCTGCAGCCATGTCATATACAACATTTCGAATATTATAAACAAAAAGAAAAAATACTCCCAGAATCTGCGGTTAATAATCCTGAATTGAAAGGAATAAGCGGCCATGCCTACTAATGACGTCGCCATGAAAACCATATCCGTTATTTCCCATATTCCGTAATGAATAATCATTTTCGGATCAAATGTGATGAAAAGATAAAGAAGTATATAAAAAACAGTATAGATTCGAAAAAACATATAAAAACCTCTTTTACGCTTCGGCTGAAGGGATATAAATAATAGTCGTGGAAAGTTTTTCAATCTTTGATTTAAATATTATTCTTTAATGTCGATATCGCCGATAACCGACATTTTATTACTTTCTACCGATACAACCCGTTCGTACATAATAGTAAATTTCCCCGATACTTCATCACCCAGCCTTGCGACCCGCAGTTTATAGATTCCGGGCGCAACTGTTATAAAATGGAAATCGCGCCTGTCGGAAATCAATTCATAATGACACATTCCTGCGAGATAAACGAGCAAAGGCCCTCCGGTCGATGTATTAATCGAGCCGGAAACAGAGCCCGGACGCGACATGGAGTGAGATTTTACGGAAGAGGAAGTTCTTTTTTCTTCAATAATCGTTTCGCTCGAAAGCCCTGTAAGTTGCGCATCCGGTCCAACTACAAAAACATGATAACAGCCTCTTTGACCTATACCGATGCGAAATCTGCCGTTTCTGTCAGTCGAGGTTGCAATACCGATACCGGAGTCTATGTAGGGAATATAGGCTGTATCAAAAAGAAATACCTGCGAGAAAGGTGGTGCTATACCTTCAATGGTATCGGCGACAGCAGAAACGGTAAATCCGTTTCCGTTTGTGGTTTCGACGCCGGAAATGTTTCGGGTGCAATTGTAGATCATTAGGACGGCTGCAAAAGTAAGAAGACCGGACAATATTTTGTTTCTCATTTAGATCCTCCCTTACCTTTTTCTTCCGGGGTTCTGGTAAGCGGGAAACACTGGAAATTAATCTGATAAACCCTTTGAGGGTTATTGCATTTCCGTTCGATTTCTGCAATCTCGGCTCTTGCCTTTTTTATAACCTCCCTGACTTTCCCGAACGCTTCGGTTGATAGCGCCATAGTAAGGGTCGAAAAATCGCGCTCTTCCTTAGGCAACATATTTATAGCCTCGGAAGCAAGCTTAGAAACTTCCTCCTGAAACCGGTGAACAGCCATATTTTCCCACACATCTCCGGTTGTAAGGAAGGGTTCGGTTGTATAGATTTTGTTATCAGGCCTTTGGGTGATATATCCGAGCGACCGGAGCAATTCCAGTGCTTTTTTTATTTTTACTTTTCCTACAGGCTTTATAAAAAGAGAGTTCAGAAGTTCAGCATCGTTTTCTCCTACAATACGCAAAAGTTCGAATAGCGCTACGTGATACCAGTTCTCAAAGAAACGGTATTTCTCGCCGGAGACCAGAGCGCCTCTGCAGCATCGCATCTTTAAAAGTTCATTGTAGCATTGCACCTTACGCTGTTCGTTCTTTGTCGATTGAAATTCAACAAGTAGGCGGAAATATTCTGCTTCACGACGTTTGATTCCTAGTAAAGCAACAGTTTTAGGCAGCAGTTCCGGCCCTATATGTCGGGAGCCGTTCAGTATTCTCGAAAGAGTGCCTGAACCTATACCCATTCCGGCGGCTGCCAAGCGATAGGAAAATGAGGGGTTTTTTGCTTGCTTCTCGCGAAGAGCGTCTTTTAAATAAGCACGGTAATCTGTATATGTGAATATACTTTTCATCAAAACACATTACTGTTTAATTCCTGCTGCCGGTATATGCCGTCTTTCAACAACAATAACGCTCCGGTGATGTGCTGTTTTTCCGGCTTTCCTTACGACTAATCCAGGCGCATAATTATTTAATCCGGAGAGTAAGCATTTTCCGTCGAGTAGAAATCCGTCCCTGATGTTTTTAGAGTCAACATACGAAAGATATGAATAATAAGCTTCCCGCATCTTAGCAACAACCGCGGTAGATTTGATGGCAGCCTCAACGGTTGAGCCGTTTTTATCGGTGAGGCCGACTCCGGAGACAAAGAATACATTATCTGCTTGTTGTGATTTTAAAGGAATATTCAAAAAGGCAAGCTGTTTACCGTCCCCTATTGTAACAGCCGATGACGCGGAAATCGAAATATACAGCCGGCAGGACGAAGTATCAACCCTTAGCCCCAAAGCGGCCGCCGTAACCGGTGATCCTACTACGGCGTCCATAATGGAAATAAGGCCGGGATCATATCTGCATTCTATGGATATATTCCGTATTTCAGGGAAACCGGAGGCGGTCATTGTTACCATAAGTAAATTCCCGCTCCGGGAGGCTCCTACTGTAACTGTAGGAGACGCTTGAGTCAATAATATAGAATTTAAAATGATGGTAAAAAAAACCGCTAAAGCGCTTGACTCACGTCTCCGTTCTGCAACAGGGATCATTCCAATTTCCTTTTTACGTAGATTCTCTATTATTCAGCCACCGCGGGATTAAGTATTCTCCCCATGAAAAGTATTGTTCCTGTGACCCTGTCGCGGATCACGAATATAAAGGGTCTATCCACAACGAAAACATTCTCTTCCGGATTAATCGACGTCCGTGAGACAATAACCGCAGTGGCTGCCGCAGCCTCTGTTCCTTTTTCGTCAACCGATATGAAAGCTTTATGGAGAACTTCGGATATAAAGAGGCTTTTCGAACCGTCTATGCCCGAGAAGTCGGCTATTCCCGGAGAAAAGGCGTCTTTCATGCCGAGCGATTTCAAAGCTTTAACGAGCGATATTGAGGATGAAGTAAATCTGAACTTTGGAAGAGCGACATACAGCTCTGTCGTATCCAATTTTGCAATCAGAGAATTGATCGCCTCTATGCTCAATGATTTTTCGAAGTCTAAGAAATTCCCGGTATCGGGTAGTAGGACTGTCATTACGAAACGGTTTCCTTTATATGGAAAATCCATTGCCCTTACGCCGCTTCCCCTCGCGTAAAGCATTCTGGCCTTCTTATTCACATCCGCCAACAGCATAAGCGGCGTCTTTATGACGTTGTTGTCGAGAAGTCTGAAATCTCTGTCTTCCGTAAGTTCAGGTTTGAAACTAAACATCCAGTCGGCAAGGAAATAGATTGCATTTGTAAGCACCAGAACCGTTGCCGGAGTAATGACCCCCTGGGGCAGAAGATCTTTTATCTTCTGATTTGTCTGATCGGCAACCCACGTGTTGATAATAACGCGGCTCTCTTCGGGTTTACTCATGAAATCTAGCAGGTTTACCCCTGCACCGTAAAACCGGCTGAGATGATCGAGGTAACTTACTTTAAAATTCCACCCCGTCTGCAGCCACGTGCTGTTGACGATATTAATAGTTATTCCGTCGGTGCCGGCGGCATACTCCATAAGCGACCGGTCGATTCCGTTAAGTGCGCGATCGAAATCATCCCCTTTAAGTGTAACCTGCATGGCATTGCGCATCTGCTTGTAGGTCGATGATGATTCCGGAGCACCGGCGGCGGTCATAGCAAGAGCGGCAGTAATGCTGTATGGAGAAAAGAAAAGATTCTTATTCTCCTCAACAAGCAATTTATACATACTTACTGCAAACCGGTTGTTGCTTAAAGCCTGCTCGTTTAGAAGTTCCTGGGGGACCGGGCTGTTATCACGATTTACAGATACCGACTTTGCAACTGCAAACGGGAGGTTCCCTTCATCTTCGGAAACATCGTTTACAGGGTTGTGAGCGCAACCAATAAGAAGACCACACAGGGAGAAAAATGAAACACAGAAACTTAACCTTTTCATTGTCAACCTCCTGTTCTGAAAAAAATAGTATAGCATCGGATTGAAAAACCTTCCATATCAAATATATCCATAAATCGGGATGAATGTCAATATAAAATCAATTATTAGATAGGAAGCGGTAATAAAATAAATAATATTTTTATAATTTATTATTATTTAATTAATTAACTATACTTATAAATTACCTTACAATAATCTATAATTTATTTTTTTTATATTTAAACTGGAAGCACATTCATTTTTCTTTACCTTCTACTCTTACAACTCTTATGAAATATTTTCCTGTCGTATGATTTCTTATATTGTTTTTTATCGTTTCAACACCTATTTTACCGATAAAAGAAATGTATTAATACCGTTTAATGATGTTGGTAGAAGCGTATGATAGAATATTGATGGGAAGATTTTTTTTATAAAAGGAGTCCTGTATGCAAATCAAATCATTATTGACCGAAAGTGAAATTCCCCGTCAATGGTATAATCTGGCGGCAGATCTGCCTACCCCCATGCAGCCGCCTCTCGGCCCTGACGGAAAACCTGTAACTCCTGATATGCTGGCCCCGGTATTTCCGATGAACCTTATAGAGCAGGAAGTAAGCACACAGCGATGGATAGATATTCCGGAAGAGATTCTGGATATACTTTACAGATGGAGACCGACTCCGCTTCATCGTGCAAGTGCACTTGAAGCGTATCTGGGCACACCTGCAAGGATATATTATAAAAACGAGAGCGTCTCCCCGCCGGGAAGCCATAAACCCAATACCGCGGTAGCGCAGGCATGGTACAATAAGAAATTCGGCATAAAGAAGCTTACGACCGAAACCGGCGCGGGCCAATGGGGAAGCGCTCTGGCTTTTGCCTGTTCCATAGTCGGGCTTGATTGTAAAGTATATATGGTACGCATAAGCTTCGACCAGAAACCATACAGAAAGACGATGATGCAGACCTGGGGAGCGGAGTGCGTAGCAAGTCCTAGTCCCCACACCCGTGCAGGAAGGGAAATTCTGGAAAAGATGCCCGATACTCCAGGAAGTCTCGGAATCGCAATAAGCGAAGCAATTGAGGAAGCGGTATCCGATTCATCGGGCAAAACGCGGTACTCTCTCGGAAGCGTGCTGAACCATGTCATGCTGCATCAGACGATAATAGGGCTCGAAGCGAAAAAACAGCTTCAGAAAGCAGGCGAGAAAAAGGTTGATATAGTTATCGGCTGCGCAGGCGGCGGCAGCAATTTTGCCGGACTCGCATTCCCGTTTGTAAGCGACAAAATAAACGGCGCCGACATAGCGATAATACCGGTTGAACCGACCTCATGTCCGACAATGACCCGCGCTCCCTTCGCCTACGACCACGGCGATACCGCAAAAATGACCCCACTTCTTCCAATGCATACACTCGGACACGACTTCATTCCTCCTCCGATCCACGCGGGAGGCTTAAGGTATCATGGAATGGCCCCGCTGGTATCGCAGGCAATAGTGGAGGGGCTTTTAAACCCCCGGGCAATAAACCAGACCGAATGCTATAAAGCTGCTCTTACCTTTGCCAGAACCGAAGGAATTATCTGTGCTCCGGAAACAAGCCATGCAATTGCAGCAGCAATTCAGGAAGCAAATAAAGCAAAAGAGGAAGGTAAAGAGAAGGTGATTGTTTTCAATCTCAGCGGACACGGCCTTCTCGATCTGACCGGTTATCAGAATTTTCTTGCAGGAAAACTTACTGATTATCCTTTACCTGAAGAAGAGATGCTGAAATCGCTGAAATGTATCGAAGGACATCCTAAACCTCAGGTTTTGAAAAGCGGAAAATGGTGATAATCAGCCACCAAACAATCCATTATGGTCAAAAAGAGCGGAAATGAATAATTCTGAAAATCCGACCATATATTGCCGGAAACTGGGGCATTGGGTAGATTTCGGCTATTGCATCAGAGAAAACAATAATCTTCCCTGCTGCTCAATAGTAAACTGCTGGACGGGCAGAATCGATATATACAGATACCTGGAACAGAACTTCAGCAGGGAAGAATTATCTTATCTTTCGACGCATTTAAAGCCGAAGATCGTTTCTATAATCGAGCTTGCGGAACTAGCGAAAAAAAGAGGCCGGGATGGCGGTCTGAACATCTAACCGACAGGCGCCGGACAAATTTTACAATCTTTTCTATAATTTCTTTACATATAGAAAAGTAATTTTCCAGAATGAAAATGAGGAGAATCATACTATGCCGAAAAGCATAAGAACCTTACCTGTAATAAATTACGATACTTCCGCCGGAAAGCGACTGATATCCGGAATGGAGAAATCAAGGCGTGCCCGCGACGCAGAAGTGACGGCAAAGGTTGAATCGATAATCGAAGACGTACGCGAAGAGGGCGACGCGGCGCTTATCCGCTACTCTGAAAAATTCGATAATGTCAGACTTACGCCCTCGAATCTAAGAATCGGCCGGGAAGAGATAGACGAGGCGGCTTCCGAAATTCCACGTCAGCTCAAGGAAGCCGTCCTGGCGTCCCAAAAGCGTATCGAAGCATATCACAGAAAGCAGCAGCAGAAAGGCTTTACTCTTAAGACAAAAGAAGGGACACTGAAACAGCTTATCGTTCCTCTGAAACGTGTTGGGATTTATATTCCAGGCGGTTATACGGTTTACCCTTCGACGGTTCTTATGAATGCAATCCCGGCAAAAGTGGCCGGAGTAGAAGAGATTGTTGCAATAACACCCCCGCGGCACAAGCTAGATCCTGCAATTGCTTTTGCCATAAGGCTACTCGGAATAGACGAGGTCTACCGGATTGGCGGAGCACACGGAATTGCGGCACTTGCTTACGGAACAAAGCAGATTCCTGCAGTTGACAAAATAGTAGGCCCAGGAAACGCCTATGTCCAGACGGCAAAACGGCTTCTCTACGGAACAGTCGACATCGATTCCGTTGCCGGGCCTAGCGAAGTGGTTATTCTTGCCGACGGGTCAGCGCCTGCTCAATGGGTTGCCCTCGACCTTCTGGCTCAGGCCGAGCACGGAAGCGGAGACGAACTGGCATGGTGTATTACAGAAAATATTTCCTATGCCCGAAAAGTTGCGGCTGCGGTTCAAAAGGAAATATCAACCTCTCCCGTAAAGCAATCCATCGGAAAACTGCCCGGTTATTCAATGGCTGTTATCGTTACTCCTTCACGCAGGGAAAGCATCGAATTAATAAACCGCATTGCGCCGGAGCATCTTCAGATAATGACCGCCGAACCGCATCGCGATCTTGCGTTGATAAGAAACGCCTCTGCGGTATTTCTCGGAAAATTTACTCCTGTAGCGCTCGGAGATTACTTCATCGGCACCAATCATGTTCTTCCGACCGGCGGCGCCGCCCGTTTCGCATCGCCGCTTGGCGTGGATAGCTTTGTCAAGCGGATATCGGTTGCCGAAGCGACCGCCGTTGGCCTGGAACATGCCGCTCCTTTCGTATCGGTGTTCGCAAGAGCGGAAAAATTCATCCATCACGCGCTTAGCGTTGAAAGGAGATGCTGAAGGCGGAGATTTACGTTGAAATCAGCCGACGATTTCTCCAAAGCCGGAATCATTTTTTTACAGTCTCTTTACAAATGCGATAAACATAACCTCCGGTAACCGGCAGTCTGAATGAATTGTTTTTAGAAAAGCCCCTGTTGTCGCCGATAGAATAATCACTGATACGACGGCCTGCGAGGTTGAAGACTGCAGCCTCGATCTTATGGTCCGTATAAGCGCCGAAGAAGAATACTTTACCGTAAAGTTCGCCGTCCCCCAGACTTTGCCGCCCGTTATTTTCCATTTCAAAGACTACCGTAGGAAAGAGATCCTTGAATATTTCGTTGACTATCAGGCAGTGGTTTATAAGATCCTTTTCCGATTTGACTTCGCTTGCGTAATTGAGACCGTAGGGCCAGAAATGCTGATTGTCGCCTTTAAGCACGGCGTCAGGGCTGTCGATCTCCTTGAGCTTGGCGGATGCATTCTTCCCAATGTAAACATTGTTTTTTATAAGCCCACTCCACTGGCTTGTAGTACCCACGCCTATCGTATGAGCTATTTCATGCATTGCCGTACAGGTAACCTGATAACTTTTATTCGAACCGAAACGGATCGAGCCGTTGAAATTTCCGTCGGCGGTTTGTACTGAAGGCTCGTATGTAACCGTCAGTTTTTTACTGAGGGATGTATATGTGTTGTAATAATAGAGCGCCGAGTCCATGGCGATTTTGATCCTTGCATATGCCTCTTTGCCTTCCGGAGTCGTGCTGTTCTGGGTACTAAGAGTATATGTTATATGGCCTGCAGGCTCCGAAGCCGTGCCTGCCGATGCGTATAAGAAGAATATAGCAATCATACCGGTTATGCGGAGACTCAAACGGGCTTTTCTTTTTTGCCTGGAAGCTGACATACGGATTATTTTCCGTTCCGAAATCTTATTTACGACTCACCCATCATATAATAAATATATCTAAAATTTTCAGCACTATATAGATGATGAAGATTTAATAAAAAAAATAATATAGACAAAAAGATTTTCCTTTTGGTTTTTTATTATTATAATCTCAATAAATGAAATCTCTTTTCCGCGAAATAATAAGCCGACAGGCACTCCTGCTTACATTTATATGTATAGCTGCTTATCTTCCCTTTATAAACAAAGCTTTCAATATCGACAGCAACGTAACAGTATACGTTGCTGAACAGATGAAGCAAAACCCGCTCAATCCGGCTCTCGGAGAGTACGGCAAACTGCTTGCTAAATGGAACAATTATCCGGCAATGCCGGAAAATAGTATCTTTTTTGCCACACCCCACCCGCCGTTGGTTCCGCTCTATCTGATGCCGTTTATCGCTTTTTTTGGCGAAAGGGAATGGGTGTTGAATACGGCAATGTTGCCCTTTTATCCGGCTGCGGTGCTTTTCTTCTGGGGAATTTCCGGTTTAATACTTAGAAGGTGGCGTTTTGAAACATCGCTGCTTTTCGCGCTATGCCCTGCAGTTCTTGTAAATGCACAGAACATAATGCTCGATGTACCGCTCACTGCATTTATTCTCGGCGCTTTTTACTTCATGTTCAGGTCAGAGAAACCGGAATCGGCTTTTTATGCGGGTTGTTTTACGGCGGCAGCCTGTCTTACGAAGGTTACAGGGGCTACTGCCGCGATTGCGGGAATAATGTTTTATCTGTTGTCGAAAAAGCGCATGAACCTTTTCTGCTTTTTGCTTCCGGTTGTAGCGGTAAACGGTTTGTGGGCATTGCATAATCTAGCAGTATTGGGGAAGATTCAGTTATTTGCCGCAGGAGGAGAGGCGAAAATACTCATCGGAGACGTCCGGTACAGAATCGAAAGGATGGCCTCCCTTCTCGGAGCCACGGTTGCGTTTCCGGTAGTTCCCGCCCTGCTTGGGCTTTACATAAGGAAATTAAGGAGGCCGACGCTCCTCCTGCTTGCCGTTTCCGGCCTCTGGGCCGGAGCCCTTATGCTGCATCTCGGCTATTCATTTCAGCATGCAATCATATACGCGATAAGCGCGGCTTCAGGCGGAGTGATGCTTTATACGGTTGCATTAAAACTATCCTTCCGGACGTCCCTTCCGGTTGCCGCTTCTTTATTGTCGCATGCTGTGATGCAGCTTGCGGCCGGACTTTTTGTAGGAACCATGGCTGCGCGATACCTGTTGCCAATGTTGTTTGTAGCGACGTTGTCGGTTCCTCTGTTGATCGATATGACACCGCTTTCGGACTCTTCGATGAGAAGACTGTGGATGATTATAATCGGAAGTACTCTTTTGTCGTCAGCCGGGCTTGCGGTCTCCGACTATCTTTATGTCGATGCGGAAAGAAGGGTTGCCGTTGACATAAGAAGATCTTTCCCTAAAGATAATATATGGTATATGGGAAGACTGGGATATCTGTATTATATGCACCGCATTGGAGGCAGTTTTTTCGGCGCAAGGTCGGTAAAAGCTCAAACAGGCGATATTTTCGTGATAAATACTTATAACAACGACGATAAGGCTATGCTGAATTGCGGAGGAGAATTTAAGGAATTAAAATCGTTCTCTTATCCTTTGCCGATGATAAGGACAATGGGTAAAGGGGCGGGTTTTTACGGTTGCGATCGTATCCCGTATAGTATCGTCACTCGGCCCCGGCGAAGAGAATTTATTGTATTGAGGAAGGAGCGTTAAATTAAATCGGGAACCGAAATCAGGCAGTCTTCTTGTCTTTTTTGTAAGTATATAAAGGTTCTGCTGTACCCAATATTACGTCACGCGTTATCATAATCTCCTTTATATCGTCCCTCGAAGGCGTCTCGAACATTACGGGAATAAGCACCGATTCCAGTACACTCCTGAGCCCTCTGGCGCCGGTTTTTTTTCGGTGTGCGATTCGCGCCACTTCGCGCAGTGCATCGCGTGCGAAGATAAGGCGGATTCCTTCCATGGCGAAGAGTTTCTGGTACTGCTTGCTCAATGCATTTTTGGGCTCTGTAAGGATCGAAAGAAGCGACTCTTCATCGAGTTCATCCAGACCAAGCACAACCGGCAGTCGTCCTACAATTTCCGGAATCAATCCGAACCGGATAAGATCGTCGGGCTCCACCTTTCTGAGGATTTCTCCGATGCTGTAATTGCTCTTTTTACGGATTTCCGCGTTGAATCCCATCCTGCTTTCTCCGATACGGGCCTCGATGATTTTTTCGAGTCCTTCGAACGCTCCGCCGCAAATAAAAAGAATATCTCTCGTATTTATCTGGATAAGGTTCTGTTCAGGGTGTTTACGGCCACCTTTGGGAGGAATACTCGATATTGTTCCTTCGAAAATTTTCAGCATGGCCTGCTGAACACCCTCACCGGACACATCACGGGTAATCGAAGGGTTGGCCGATTTGCGTCCGATCTTATCGAACTCGTCGACATAGATGATTCCTTTTTCCGCGCTCGCTATATCGTAATCCGCAGCCTGGAGCAGACGCACCAGCATGTTCTCCACATCCTCTCCCACATAACCGGCTTCGGTAAATATAGTGGCGTCTACGATTGTAAAAGGCACCTTGAGCATCCTTGCAAGGGTTTGGGCGATGAGTGTTTTACCGGTGCCCGTGGGGCCGAGCATCAGAATGTTCGATTTGTCAAGTTCAACGTCCTCCCCTTCATTATGGGAGCGTGAAAGTATCCGTTTGAAATGGTTATATGCGGCGACGCATACACCTTTTTTGACGGGATCCTGTCCTATAACATACTGGTCGAGATATGCTTTCATCTCCTGAGGCGTAGGAAGAGTTTCGAGTGTGACGTCCGCGGCCGTAGCGCACTTTTCTTCCCGTAGAATATCGTTGCACATTTCGACGCATTCGTTGCAGATATGCACCGAGGGGCCTGTAATGAGTTTGCTTACCTCATCGGGGCTTTTTCCGCAAAACGAGCATTTGATTCCGGCGTAACGTGTCCTTGTTGTCATAACCCTTTCCTGGGTGTAAGTATTTCGTCGATGATGCCGTACGCTTTCGCCTCTTCGCTTGACATATAGAAGTTACGATCGGTATCGCGGGCTATTACGTCGAGAGGCTGCCCCGTATGTTTCTGAATGAGTTCGTTCAAAACCTGCTTTACACGTACGATCTCTTTCGCATGTATGGCTATATCCGCCGCCTGGCCGCCCGCTCCTCCGATGGGCTGGTGGAGCATAATGCGGGAATGGGGCAGCGCATACCTTTTCCCTTTCGTGCCGGCCGCAAGAAGAACCGCTCCCATGCTGGCGGCCTGGCCGATGCAGATTGTAGAGACGTCGGGCTTGATATATTGTATGGTGTCGTAAATGGCAAGTCCCGACGACACTATGCCTCCCGGAGAATTAATATAGATGGTGATGTCTTTATCCGGATCCTCATACTCCAGAAAAATCAGTTGAGCCATTATGAGATCGGCCGTAACGTCGTCGATATCGGAACCAAGAAATATTATCCTTTCCTTTAACAAACGGGAATAGATATCGTACGACCGTTCCCCCCGGCCGGTCTGTTCTATTACATACGGAATAACAGGCATCGCCCTTATCCTTTCCCTCTCAATTTTACCTTATCAACCTTCCGTCGTCCACTTTTATGCGCTTACAGACAACTACTGCAGCGCAACATAAAAAATAGTACGTTGCAACCGTATTTGGTATACTAATTTTCTGCGGAATCATTCGCAGGGTCGTATTCACCCAACAGAAAATCAAGCGTCTTGCGTTCTCTGATCTGATCACGGATTCTGAGGGTGGTCCCGTTCTTCCGCAACACCTGCTTCAATTTTTCAAAATCTTGCTTGTAAATTTCAGCCATACGCGCTATCTCTACATCCACCTCTTTCTGGATGGCTTTGATATTCTCCTTCTCAGCTATTGCATCGATAATCATCTGTCTTTTGATGGAATAGATCGCACTATCCCTGTACCTTTGGGCAAACTCTTCCCTCGAAGGCACTGCCTGCTCCGGTCTCCTGTATTTTAACGATTCATTGTACATATAATTTATTACCTGTTCGATACGTGACGGCGGTACTTCAAACTCATTCTCTTTAATAAGCTGATCCACGGCAGCGGAGACTGCTTCTTCTCTTGCCCGTTTTCTTTCTTCTTCCTCCAGGTCGTGATATATTCTCTCTCGTAATGCGTTTTCGTCTGCAAAGTCGCCTATTTTTTTAAGAAACTCCTCATTTATTTCCGGAAGGCTTTTCTCCTGAACCCTAAGCAGCTTTACGGTAAACACGCCTCTCTTTCCGGCAATATTCGCTTCGGAGTAATCTTTAGGAAACTTTATGTCGATTTCTACGGTATCGCCTGCTTTGCGGCCTATGATTCCTTTATAAAAATCTTTTAAGCCTTTTTCACCGCCTACCTCCAGCGGATATTTCGGACTTGCAATGTCTTTGCGCTCCTCTCCGTCTATGACTACCTTAAGGTATTCGATTCTGACAAAATCGCCGTTTTCTACGGGCCGATCCACATCCGTAAATGTTGCAAACTGTTCACGAATTCTCTGAATGGTGTCATCGACGTCGCTCTCTTTTATTTTTCTGGGATTTTGTTTGATTTTCAGATTGCGGTAACCTGTAATCTCGATTTTCGGATCAACTTCGGTTTCGATTGAAAAAACAAGCGGATTGCCCTCCTCGGCTTTCAAATCAACGACCTTTGGGTCGGCTATAGGATTTATTGAATATTCCTTACACGCCTTGATATACGAATCTTTTATGAAATCCTCTATGATTTCGGCGCGGATCGATTTTCCGAACCTCTGTTTAATAAGATTTTCCGGAACTCTTCCCGGCCGGAATCCGGGAAGTTTAACTTTATAACGGTAGTTTTTAAGTTTTTCATCGAAAGCTTTCTGTACATCCTGTTCCGGGATCTCTACGTTAACGACCCTTTTCCAGGATTGCGGTTCGGAAACGGTGGTTTTCAAAGTAATACTTCCTTCCTGACTATAATGGTTTTATTCGGATGATTGCGAGAAGGGGGACTCGAACCCCCACAGGTTTCCCCACCAGATCCTAAGTCTGGCGCGTCTGCCAGTTCCGCCATCCTCGCATTCAAAGTTAAAATATTTTTTACTATTTATAAAATACCTTCTTCTTTCCTGCGAATTCAAACCTAAACTTTCAACCTTAGAGAAACATTCTTGTAATTTATTTACAAGCCGAGTATACTTTATATTTTAAATGATATTACAGAACGGAATTTATAAGTCAATGGAAATTTTTAAAAAGCCGCTGAAAAGTCTCATAATCGGTTCGCTGGTAGGGTTGAGTATAGCTTTTCTCACCCGATTTTTCTTCCAGAACGTAATCGACAGGCTTGAGCATGTAACTTATTATATGCGTTATCGCTGGAAGTACGCGGAGTCGCAGAAAGACAGCACTTGTAAGATCGACGATAACCGCTACGGAATCAACATCATAGACATAGATGAACGCAGCATGCAGAAAATGGGGCTCTACTGGAACTGGAACCGGTCCTATCAGGCCGAACTTATAAAACGGCTTTCGCGCCGCTTTCCCGCGGCTATAGTATATGATGTTCTTTTCGGTACCGAAGAGGACGCAAATCTGCAGAACCGTCTCGACAGTATGCTTATCGGATGCCGTCGGTTCACCCCCGAAACGGTCTTACCGGATAGCGTGCGTAAAGCAATCGTTTCCGCTATAGATTACGATAAGGAATTCGTGGAGGCGACGCGCGACGCGGGCTGTGTATTCCACGGTATCTGTCTTTCGGAAGAAAACGATTACCGGGATTTTGCGCTTTCACAGATAAGACACAAAACCGGCATGTCGTGGCACGACTCACTTAATCCGTTTTCGGCCGTTGTTTTCGCTCCCGGATTAAGCGAAAAAATTCCTACGCGTAAAACTATCATCGACGGTATTTTCCCCGCTCTTGCGCAGGCCTCACGGGGTATAGGTCAGGTTAATATAGTGCCCAACGAAGACGGCGTTATAAGAGAAGTACCTTTGCTTTATCGCTTCGGCGACCATCCTCCGGTCTATTTACCGATAAGCCTAAGAACCATCACAACGCTTTTTGCCACCCCCAACGATGAAATCAAATTTGTCCCCGGCAGGTATATCGATATCGGAACGCCTTTCAAGGCATTCAAAAGCAAAGAAGGAGAACTTTACTTTTCGTACCCTAATGTTACTCCGGCGCAGGTCCGTGCGATTATAAATTTCCGCGATAGTATTCTTTCACTAAAGCCGGGTGCGGAGATAGAAGTAAGTTCGTACCTTGCCGTCGAACGCGACCGGCACGGCAATATAGGATTCGAAATGAATATGCCGGGCATTATTCCGTATG
>FWPV01010248.1_pt1 | contig 15438 bp, 11 predicted proteins | sample 2228371 | NCBI WGS metagenome assembly FWPV01 (sample SAMEA103939776, study PRJEB20133) | metagenome | reverse complement strand
TTGTTCTTGGAATGGCCATCATTTTTTCAACTTCACTGCGCCAATATTTATAATGTTCTGTTTCTTTATGTGCCACAGCCGTTTCCTCATTAATATAGGCTTCATAAAGTAAAAATTTACATGGATTCTCAAAATCCTGCAAAACATCAAATCTTAAATTTCCAGGTTCCTGAATTGATGCTTCATGGTTATACTTTGTTACCCGAATAAATTCTTCTATATATTCAGGTTTCACTTCTACATATACACAGGTTGTAATCATAGTTTTATTATTTGTTTTCCTCGGGTTCAATGAGTTGCATGATTCTTTCAATTTGTTTTTGTTTATTTACTTCACGCAAACTTAGCGCAGTTTGTGTAAAGTATTGGTGATTGGATATAAATTTTAATTGAAGTTTATTCCATTCATTTAAAGAACCAATTTTATTTTGTTCTTTTAATTCGCGGTATAGAGTATTAGATACCGGGATAAAATCAGATCTTCCCAGGTAATCTAAATCGGCATCGCACATAATTTTTTCGAGAATATTTTTAGGTTTAGGAGGTAACTTGGTTGCCATAATGAGTTCGCAAATTATTTCAATTTCATCATTGGAATAATTAAATTTTGGCAGATATTCACGTGCCAGAACTGTACTGAAATATTCATGATTATCGTACGAAATAATATGTCCTGCATCATGAAAAAGGGCTGCTGTTTTTAATAATAATATTTCTTCGTCGCTAACTCCTTCGCCCCACCCAATGAGTTCTACTTCTGTTATTACATCTACAGTGTGTTTTACATTATGATAATAAAGGTAGGGGGGAAGTTCTTTTTCGAGTCGGTCTAAGATTATCTCCTGTAAATCGTTAAACTGTAATAAAGCAAATCTTGTTTTAAAAAGTTTGTTAGGAATTTTTCCCAGTTCTTCTTCAGAGAGTTCCGGTTTTATTCCTTTAACTAAATATATATCAATGTCGCCATGATATTTTATGGGCATTTTGCCAATATAATCACAGGTGAAAAATTCTTTAACTAATTCGTATGTATTGGCAGAAATGATTATCTTTCCATTTATTCCAGAGGATTCCAAACGTGTAGCAATATTTACAGTATCACCTTTTATGTCGTAGAGATTTTTTTTAATTCCGGATACATTAACCGTGACAGGTCCGGTATGTATTCCCATTTTTATTTCCCATATGTGCTTATCATCAGATTGTCGTTGAATATCTTCGGTAATTTTTATCATTTCAAGGGCTGCAAGTATCACTTCTACTGGATTGGTAATATTTTTTTGGGGTATCCCTCCCGCACACATTAGAGTATCACCTATCGTTTTTATTTTTTCTATTCGGTAATTTTGAATTATGTTATCGAAATGAAACATTATTGCATCGAGCTGATCAATGTATTTTTGGGAATCGACATTATTGTTTATTCGAGAAAAACCATGAATATTGGCAAATAGTACGGTAGCCATCTGAAACCTAAGTGTTTTTTGTTCTTCTATTTCCGATGGGGGTAATTGTATTTTTTCGTATTGACTTAAAATTTTTTTAAGTTCTTCATTTTCATCTAATAATTGTTCATAAAGAGTATTAAGTCTATGGTTTTCTTCTTTTAGCTCTTTATTTTGCTTTAAAAGCTTGGCAATACGCCTTACCAATGATTCGTAACTCTCCAACATATTTATTTTTTATTGTGAAAATAATTTTTTTTTGTGAGATTTTTATAATCAAAATGCAATGCTATTAATATTAGACAATGAAATTATAAACATGTTTAAACCAATGGAATAAAAATTTAAATGTGTAGAAAATTAAAGGTTAAAAAAAAACCAACCCTTATTTGGTTGGTTTTTAAGTGCCCAGGACGAGACTCGAACTCACACGGGGTTGCCCCCACTACCCCCTCAAAGTAGCGTGTCTACCAATTCCACCACCTGGGCAATAGCTTGTGCAAAGATATAAAGAACTTTTTAATTTTTCTAAATTTTTTGTACCCAAAACAGGACTCGAACCTGCACATCCTTTCGGATACTAGTCCCTGAAACTAGCGCGTCTACCAATTCCGCCATTTGGGTATCTTTTTGTGGGCTGCAAATTTATATAAATTTACCCTTTTTTCAAAGAAAAATTAAAATTCTGAGGTAAAATGAAATTTAATATCGGGAAATTTTTCTTGAGCAGTGGCTAAAGAATATGCTGAATCGGCTAAAAAAACATCTCTTCCATGTTTATCAATGGCCATAAATTGAGCTTTACGCTTAAAAAATTCATCGAGTTGTTGCTTATTATTCGATTCTATCCAACATGCCTTGTACATATTTAATGGTTCATAACGACAGGTGGCTCCGTATTCATGTAAAAGACGATATTGTAATACCTCAAACTGAAGTGCTCCAACGGTTCCAATAATTTTTCTTCCACTTGAACGACTAATAAACAGTTGAGCTACCCCTTCGTCCATAAGTTGTTCTATCCCCTTGGCTAATTGTTTTGCTTTCATAGGATCGGCATTCTCTATGTATCTAAAATGTTCGGGAGAAAAGCTAGGTATTCCTTTAAAGTGAAGAATTTCTCCCTCGGTAAGAGTATCTCCTATTTTAAAATTTCCGGTATCGTGCAGACCAACCACATCGCCAGGATAAGCTTCATCAATGACCGATTTTTTATCAGCCATAAATGCGGTTGGGTTGGCAAATTTTAATTGTTTATTTAATCGTACATGATAATAATTCGTATTGCGTTTGAAGATACCACTGCAAATTCTGACAAATGCTATTCTATCTCTATGATTTGGATCCATATTAGCATGTATCTTAAATACAAATCCCGAAAATTTTTCTTCTAAGGGTTTTATTGTTCGTTCGGCAGTAACAAACTCACGGGGCTTTGGTGCTATTTCTATAAAACAATCAAGCAATTCCTTAACCCCAAAATTATTTAATGCACTACCAAAAAAAACTGGAGCTAAATGTCCTTCCTTATAAAGTTCTCTATCGAAAGGTTCGTAAAGCTCTTTTACCATTTCTAATTCTTCTCTTAGAATATGAGCAGCAGAGGATCCTATGTATTGTTCTAATTCTTTACTGTGAATATCTTTAAATTCAATAGCTTCTTCTATGGTTGTTTTACTTATAGCTTTAAAAAGATTTAATTTTTCTTCATATAAGTTATATACCCCTTTAAAAGTATTTCCATTTCCAATAGGCCAGGAAAGAGGGCGAACATGTATCATTAGTTCCTTTTCAATTTCATCGAGTAGATCGAAGGTGTCTTTACTGGGCCTATCTAATTTATTTATGAAAACCATAACAGGAGTACTTCGCATTCGGCATACTTCCATTAATCGTCGTGTTTGAGATTCTACTCCTTTAGCTGCATCAATAACAATTATTACGCTATCCACAGCCGTAAGCGTACGGTATGTATCTTCAGCAAAATCCTGATGACCTGGGGTGTCTAATATATTTATTTTTTTTCCTTTGTATTCAAAACCCATAACAGAAGTAGATACTGAAATACCCCTCTGTTTTTCAATCTCCATGAAATCACTAACTGCAGTTCGTTTTATTTTGTTTGATTTAACTGCCCCTGCTACATGAATTGCTCCTCCAAATAGCAATAATTTTTCTGTAAGTGTTGTTTTACCTGCATCGGGGTGGCTAATGATGGCAAAAGTCCTTCTTCGTTTTATCTCTTCTATAAAATCCATACTTTTTAAAATTTAAGCTGCAAAAATAAAGCTTTTTATTAGCACTCTTTGGCTTAAATTTTCTATTTTACTTAAAATGTAATAAAAAAATTATACAGAAGGAATGCTCATAATATATTCTTCAAATTTCTCATTAGGAACTAAAGAACGATTTTTTATTTTAGTTTTATATGTATAAATTGTATTTACAGAATATTGCAAGATATTAGCAATTTTTTCATTATCGTTAATTCCCATTCTTATTAATGCAAAAATTCGTAAATCTGGATTAAGTAATTCATTCTCTTTTAGTTGAATTCTAAATTCTTCTTTTAAGAGTTTATTAAATTCCTCAACAAAATTTGGGAAAAGTTTAAGAAATACTCTATCGAAATTATGGTATAGCTCTTCTTTTTCTTTTTTAAGATCGGGTGATGAAAGATTATTTTTAAGTTCTTCAATTTTTCCTGCAATGAGTTTTCTGTGTACTTCCTTTTGAAATTTTTCAAGTTTATCGATGTATTCTGAGGTGACATTAAAGTAATAGCCTATGTATTCTTCTTTTATTCGATTGGCTTCCTGTAATTTTATATTTATTTGAGTTAATGATTGATAAGCCGATTGGATTTGTTGTTGAGCTTTCTTCAGTCGCCTCATTTGATTTAGGATAATAAATAAAGAAATAATAACAATTATGGTTAGAAGGGAGGCAGCAATTGCATAAGTTGTAATTATTTTCTTTTGTCGTTCCACCGTATTGAGTTTTTCTCCTTCTATAATAGGAAGAATACTAGCTATTTCTATTTTTCTATGACGAGCATTATAGAACGAAGCATCATCAAGTGCTATTTTAATATATCGGTATGCATTTTTTATATCTCCCTTTTCAAAAAGCAGTTGAGAAAGATTACGAAGTGCAACAGTTTCTTTCGTGGAAGATTTGATATCTGCAATAGCAGCTTTTACAAGCATCTCAAAGGCACATGTATTTTCATTGAGTTGTTGACAAACATAGGCTAAACTTGATGCAGCAATTGCATATCGATGTTCATCAAGCGAAAAGTGCTTTATGGCATATTCAAAAGATTTCTTCGCATTCAAATAGTTTTTCATTTTCATCCACTTAAGGCCTTCATTCATCCAGTATTCATTAGTGTTGGGGTCACCCATTTCACATGCCTTCTTTTGATATGAATTTCCTATGTTTTGATATAAGTTGGAAAAATATTCATCCCTACTATAGTCGGCCAAATCGTAATAAGCTCTTGCAAAAGTAGTATAATATTGTATTAAAAACTTCTCTTTTAAATGGGAAACATCTATGCACTTTAGGGTATCAATGGCTTCTTTAAATAAACCTGAAGAAAGTAACACAAAGCCAATTTTTATTCTACTTATTTCTATCTTTTCTTTACTTTTCAATAAATTTGCTAACTGATATAGTTTAAGTGAATAATGAAATGCTGAATCGTAATTAAAAGATTCATATTCTTCTAACAATTGAAAAATAATATTATATTTTGAATTTAGATTGGTTTCTTTTTCTGAAAGTTCATGTAAAATCTTAATTTTTCCTTGCTTTTGATTAAAATATAACTCTCTTTGTTTTAGAAATTTCTCTAATTCGTTAATTAACATCAATTCATTATTGGCTTTTAATTTAAAATCCATAAACAAGACATTAAAAATAAATAGCATGATGTGTAGTAGGATATATTTCATGGTTATGAAATTTATTTTTTAATCTTTTTTCTTGATCTAGATTTGTAAATCTTTTATATCCGATTTTTCAATTACAAAACGAACTGCTGTTTGAAATACATGAAATCCCTCTTTACCCGCTGCACCTGGGTTAATATGTAGAAGATTAAGCTCTTTGTCATAAATGACTTTTAGTATATGTGAGTGGCCACATATAAACAATTGAGGTTTATTCTTCAAAAGTATATTTTTCAATTCCATTGGATATCGTCCGGGGTAGCCTCCTATATGAAGCATAAAAACAGAGATATTTTCACATTTAAAATTTAATCGTTCTGCTGTTAATGTCCGTATTTCGTATCCATCAATATTACCATATACAAATCTTACCAATGGAGCTAATTTCTCAAGTTTTTTAATTACCATCAAATTTCCAATATCGCCTGCATGCCAAATTTCATCACAGTCCTTAAAAAATTGAATTAACCCTTCGGGTAAATATCCATGTGTATCGGAAAGTAATCCTATTCTAGTCATTTTTTTGTAGTAAAGATAAGAAAGGTTTAAATTTCTGTCTAAATAGTGGGAGATTTTTGTTAAACATTGTTTGCAATAACTTGAAATTTATAACTTTAAGAAAATAGTTAACGTAAAAAATACGCTATGTTTTGGAATGTTAAAATAGATGATATACTTTTACCAAAATTTTCATTATGAAATTAAATCCTCATGTATCGGTCGACTGTGTTGTATTTGGTTTCGATGGACAATCCTTAAAAGTTCTATTAATAGATCGTAATAAAGATAAAAATAGTGAAAATAAACACACCACTTACACATTAAAATTACCAGGAAGTTTAGTATATGATGATGAGGATATAGATACAGCTGCAACTCGTGTATTGAAGGAGCTTACAGGTTTGGAAAATATATTTCTAAAGCAATTTAAAGTATTTGGTTCGCCCGATCGTTTACAAAAAAAGGACGATTTAGAATGGTTACAAAATGAAACCCATATGAAAATTAAACGAGTGGTTACTATTGCCTATTACTCGTTAATTAAGCTTCATAAAGCAATTACAGATAATAATAAAGTTCAATGGATAGATGTTGTAAATTTACCAGAATTGGCTTTTGACCATAACAAAATTGTGGAAACTGGCTTACGGACCTTACAAATGGAAATACAACATGAACCGGTTGTACTTTTTGAACTTTTGCCCAGAAAATTCACTATACGACAGCTACAAAACTTATATGAACAAATTTTAGGAAAAAAACTCGACAACAGAAATTTTAGAAAAAGTATTGCTAAATTAGGTTATGTTATAGCTATAGATGAAAAAGAAAAAAATGTAGCACATAAACCTGCACAATATTATCGTTTTAGTTTTAGTCGTTATTTAAAAAGTAATAAATTTTAAAAGTAATTAATTATGTATTTATTGGGATATGATATTGGAAGTTCATCGATAAAGGCAAGCCTTATCGATGTGGAGAATGGAAAAAGTGTGGCTTCAACCTTTTATCCAAAGACGGAGATGAGCATGATTGCGATTCAGACGGGATGGGCTGAACAAGATCCTGAAATGTGGTGGAATAACCTTAAATTGGCTACCAGTGAAATTTTACAAATTTCAAAGATAAATACTTCCGATATTAAAGGTATAGGTATATCTTATCAAATGCATGGATTGGTATTGGTAGATAAAAATAAAAATGTATTGCGACCTTCCATAATATGGTGCGATAGTAGGGCGGTTCCATATGGAGAGAAAGCATTCCATGAAATTGGGCCAGAAAAATGTCTCAGTCATTTGCTTAATTCACCTGGTAATTTCACTGCAGCTAAGCTGATGTGGGTTAAGGAAAATGAACCTGAAATTTTTAAACAAGTTTATAAAATGATGCTTCCTGGGGATTATATTGCCATGAAACTAACGGATAAAATTTGCACTACCACCACGGGACTATCGGAAGGAATCATGTGGGATTTCTCTTCAAACACTCCTGCTTCATTTTTATTAGATTATTTTGGTTTTCACGAAAATATAATTCCCGATATTGTTTCTACTTTCTCTATACAAGGAGAACTAACTAGCGAAGCTGCTAATGAATTGGGATTAAGTAAGGGTATACCTGTTGCCTATAGAGCAGGAGATCAACCCAATAATGCATTTTCACTTAACGTACTAAACCCTGGTGAGATAGCCGCTACCGCTGGAACTTCTGGAGTAGTTTATGGAGTTAGTGAAGAGGTTAAATACGATCCTTTTTCAAGAGTTAATACTTTTGCACATGTAAATCATTCTTTCTCAAAAAATAGATTGGGCGTATTGCTTTGTATCAATGGTACAGGCATCTTAAATTCTTGGGTAAAACGTAACACCGGTCTTTCTGAAGTAAGTTATAATGACATGAATGAGTTGGCCTCACAGATACCTCCAGGATCAGATGGATTAACTTTCTTACCTTTTGGAAACGGAGCGGAACGTATGTTGAAAAATAAAAATATTGGTTGTCATATAGGATATCTCAATTTCAATCAGCATAAAAACGCTCACCTAATTCGGGCTGCTCAGGAAGGTATTGTTTTTGCTTTTCACCATGGCATAGAGATCATGAAAAATATTGGAATATCTACATCCGTTATTCGTGCAGGAAAAGCTAATATGTTTTTAAGTCCAATTTTCACAACAACTCTTTCGAGTTTAACGAATGCAACCATTGAATTATATAATACCGATGGTTCAATTGGGGCTGCTCGTGGGGCTGGAGTAGGAATTGGTTTATATAAAACTTTTAATGAAGCATTTATAGGTTTAGATAAGCTCGAAGTCATTCATCCCGATCCAAAAATTAAGGATAAAATTATAGAAGCATACAATAGATGGGTTAATTACCTCAATTCTCAAATTTAAAATTAATATGAAAAGGGGAGTCAATGCAATTATTTTTTTGCTGATAATAACAATATCTATCATCAAAAACCAAACGGCTTTTGCCGGGAATTGTTTTGTTCCAGATTCATTAAAAGGAACTTTTTGGGATCCTGAACTTTCCATTAATCAACGGGTTGATGATTTAGTTAGCAAACTTACTTTAGAGGAAAAAGTAAAACAATTAATGTATGATGCTCCAGCAATTGAACGATTGGGGGTTCCTTCATACAACTGGTGGAATGAATGTTTACATGGAATTGCACGAAATGGAAGAGCTACCGTGTTTCCTCAGGCAATAGGTTTAGCAGCTACATTCGATGAAAATTTAATATTTAGAGTTGCAAATGCTATTAGCGATGAAGCCCGTGCAAAATTTAATGCAGCAATTGCCATTGGTAATCGGGGACAATATAGTGGCTTAACCTTCTGGACTCCCAATGTGAATATCTTTAGGGATCCTCGGTGGGGGAGAGGACAGGAGACTTATGGAGAAGATCCCTTTCTTACCAGTAGAATGGGAGTTGCCTTTGTAAAAGGAATACAGGGAGATAATTCAAAATATTTAAAAGCAGCCGCATGTGCAAAACATTATGTTGTTCATAGTGGACCTGAAGCTTTACGACACGAATTTAATGCAGTTCCTTCCAAAAAAGATTTTTATGAAACTTATCTTCCAGCTTTTGAAGCCCTTGCAAAGGAAGCCAAAGTTGAAGGTTTTATGTGTGCTTATAATCGAACCTTTGATGAACCATGCTGTGGAAATAAATTTTTACTTACCGATATTTTACGAAATCAATGGGGCTTTAAAGGATATATTACCTCAGATTGTTGGGCACTGGTTGATTTTTATGAAGGCCATAAAGTAGTATCTACACCTGAGGAGGCCGCAGCAATGGCTTTAAAAGCTGGTGTTGAATTAAATTGTGGTAGTGTATTTTATCCTCATCTAATAACGGCCGTACAAAAAGGTTTAGTTACTGAAAGTGAAATAGATATTAGACTCAAAAATTTATTGAAAACTCGTTTTAAATTGGGTCTTTTCGATCCCCCCTCATGTAATCCCTTTAACCAAATTTCAACAGAGATCATCAATTCAAATGATCATAAAGCGTTGTCTTTAGAAGCAGCTGAAAAAAGTATAGTTTTACTTAAAAACAAAAATAATATTTTACCTCTTAAAAAAGACTTACATTATATTTTTGTAATGGGTCCCAGTGCAAACAACTCTGAGGTGCTTATAGGAAATTATTATGGTCAAAGTGGAGATATGTCTCCAATTTTGGCAGGTATAACAGCTAAAGTGCATCCTGGAACAAAAATTCAATATAAACATGCCTTTTTGGCTGATAGACAGAATTCTAATCCTATTGATTGGGTACTGGATGATGCCGCATCAGCCGATGTAACAATTTGTGTTATGGGCTTAAGTGGTTTGTTTGAAGGAGAAGAAGGAGAATCAATAGCATCGAATACTAAAGGAGATAGACTTATTTATAATCTTCCAAAGAGTCAAACAGAATATTTGAAAAAACTACGAAAAGTTCTTAAAGATAAACCACTTGTAATAGTTTTAACTGCTGGAAGTCCAATTGATATGTCCGAAATAGAACCCCTGGCCGATGCAATTTTATATGTCTGGTATCCTGGAGAACAAGGAGGATATGCTGTAGGAAACATTATCTTTGGCGATGCAGTACCTTCAGGACGATTGCCAATTACGTTCCCAAAATCAATTGAACAATTACCACCTTATGATGACTACTCTATGGAAGGACGTACTTATAAATATATGAAAGATGACCCTATGTATCCTTTTGGTTTTGGCCTTTCCTATACTACTTTCCAATATTCTAATTTTAAAACTAATACCACAAAGTATAAAGCGAAGGATACGATTAAGTTATCTGCATTGATTAAAAACACTGGCTCATATGCAGCTGAGGAAGTAATACAATTATATGTTACTGTACCATCGGCAAAATTTAGAACACCACTTTGCGATTTAAAAGGATTTAAGAGATTATACCTCAAACCCAATGAGGAAAAAGAAATAATTTTTGAAATACCTATTGAAAGTCTTCAGAGTATAGATAATGATGGGAAAAAAGTTTTATTGAAAGGAACTTACAAATTTTACATAGGAGGAAGTACTCCCACAACTCGTAGTATTGAATTGGGAGCTCCTAAATGGTTAGAGGCATTAGTAAATATTCAATAATTATTCACTCAAAAATTAATAAATTATGGAAGTATTAATTGGTAATAAAGAGTACTTTAAAGGTATTGGAAAAATAAAGTACGAAGGGAAGGAATCGACCAATCCTTTAGCTTTTAGGTATTATGATGAAAATAAGGTTGTAGCAGGAAAAACCATGAAGGAACATTTACGTTTTGCTATGGCTTACTGGCATACACTGTGTGGTACGGGTTCAGATCCCTTTGGTTCGGGAACTAAATTTTTTCCCTGGAGTGAGGGTAGCGATCCAATTACAAGAGCTAAAAACAAAATGGATGCTGCCTTTGAATTTATGACGAAGATAGGAATACCTTTTTACTGTTTTCATGATTTCGATTTGGTAGAAGAAGGCAATAGTGTGGTTGAATCTGAAAAACGCTTACGAGAAATTGTTGATTTTGCAAAAGAAAAACAAAAAGCATCGGGGGTAAAATTATTATGGGGCACTGCCAATCTATTTGGTAATCCACGTTATATGAATGGAGCGGCCACCAACCCCGATTTTAGTGTAGTAGCTTATGCAGGTGCACAGGTTAAAAACGCTATCGATGCTACCATTGAACTTGGAGGAGAAAATTATGTATTCTGGGGGGGACGTGAAGGATATAGCACATTGCTCAATACCAACATGAAACGCGAGTTAGAACATATGGCACGCTTCCTTACTATGGCTCGTGATTATGCCCGTAAGCAAGGGTGGAAAGGTACCTTTCTTGTTGAGCCTAAACCTATGGAACCATCAAAACATCAGTATGATTTCGATGCAGCAACAGTTATAGGCTTCTTACGTCACTACGGTCTTGACAAAGATTTTAAACTTAATATTGAGGTAAACCATGCTAATCTTGCTCTTCATACTTTCCAACACGAACTTCAAGTAGCCGCCGATGCAGGTATGTTAGGATCTATCGATGCTAATAGAGGTGATTATCAAAATGGTTGGGATACCGATGAATTTCCTATTAATATTTACGAAATCATTGAAGCTATGCTTGTAATTCTTGAGGCAGGAGGTTTCACTACTGGAGGTATTAATTTCGATGCTAAAACACGTAGAAATTCCACCGATCTTGAAGACATTTTTATTGGCCATATTAATGGTATGGATACCTTTGCCCGTGCTCTATTAGCTGCCAATGATATTCTTACCAAATCACCTTATAAAAAACTTCGTGCTGAGCGTTATGCTTCGTTCGACAGCGGCAAAGGAGCCGATTTTGAACTAGGAAAACTCACCCTTTCGGATTTAAGAGATATTGCAGCTAATAGTGCCGAACCAAAACAAATTAGCGGCAAACAGGAATTGTTCGAAAATATTATTAATCAGTATATCTAAGAATAAGTACTAAGAAAAATCTCAAAAAACAGAGTCATTCAGATTTTAGAATGGTGACTCTGTTTTTTTATAAAAAAAAGTTAATATTGCAAATCTATTTACCACTAAAACATTAAACTATGGCTTTTATAAACACCACTTCTTCAAACAATAATAGCAGCTACAATAAAGGAAGCATGCTTTACATAACGATGCTAACATTAGTTGCAACTCTGGGAGGGTTACTTTTTGGATACGATACAGCAGTAGTAAATGGTGCTGAAAAATCGCTTGTAGAACTTTTTATTTACAAAGAACAAGCTGGAAATTATATTTATCCTGCCGATATTATTACAGTCATTGCTCAGTACAAACTACTTATGATAGCCGTTATTTATTTAGTTTTTGCGGTTATATCTGGTCAGATCATAAAATTACTTGGTAATAAGAAAGGAGGAATTCTCAGTGCTATCATTATTTTAGGTGTGACTATTTGGGCTATTTTCTTTCAATCAAAACCCATTCCTTCACTCGATCAAGCCACTGAACTCAAAGATACTGTCGACGCTGTTAAAGGCTTTGTTATTGCCAGTGCATTAATTGGCTGTATTATTGGAGGTGCACTTGCTGGATTCATTTCTAAAACCTTTGGACGCAGGAATGGGCTTATCATTGCTGCTATCGCTTTTCTCATTTCATCTATAGGTACGTGGAAACCCGATGCTCTCAATTTTTTCGGAGTTCATACCGTTTATTCCTTTGTAATTTATCGCATACTTGCTGGTATAGGGGTTGGTATTGCATCCATGATTTCTCCAATGTATATCGCCGAAATTGCTCCCGCTAACATAAGAGGTCGTTTGGTTTCCTACAACCAATTTGCCATAATTTTTGGTATGTTGGTAATTTACTTTGTAAATTTTTTTATCGCCCAACAAGGTGATGAACAATGGTTGATTACCGATGGCTGGCGTTGGATGTTTTTTTCGGGTGTTATTCCATCTGCATTATTTTTTATTCTTTTGTTTTTCGTACCAGAAACACCTCGTTATCTTGTATTGAAAGATAAAGAAGATAAGGCATTACATGTATTGAAAAAAATTGCAGGCAATGATGAGGCTAAAAAAATACTTGAAGAAATAAAAAGTACCCTCCATGAGCACAATGCACCATGGTTATCTTATGGTTTTTTGGTTATTTTCATTGGTATCATGTTATCTGTTTTTCAACAATTCGTAGGAATAAATGTAGTTCTCTATTATGCTGGAAATATTTTCCGAAACATGGGTGCATCAACTAATGCTTCTTTGTTACAAACTATCATTGTCGGGGCTATTAATCTAATTTTTACCGTTGTGGCCATACTTACTGTCGATCGTTTTGGACGTAAACCTCTAATGATTATTGGTTCCATTGGTATGGCAATAAGTATGTTTGCTCTTGGATTTACCTTCTATTTTGGTGGCCAGGAGTTATCTTCGGCAGCGAGTTTCTCAGCTCTTATTTTTATGCTTTCCTATGTGGCCGCTTTTGCTATGAGTTGGGGACCTGTTTGTTGGGTTTTATTATCTGAAATTTTCCCCAATAGTATTCGTGGGGCTATGTCAATAGCTGTTGCTGCTCAATGGATTGCTAACTGGATAGTATCACTTACCTTCCCTATGCTAAACGATAATGTTTGGTTAGTTGCAAAATTTAATCATGGATTTGCTTACTGGATTTATGGTTTTATGGGTATAATTTCGGCCATTTTCATGTGGAAGATGGTTCCGGAAACAAAAGGTAAATCATTGGAAGAAATAGAAAAAATTTGGAAAAAATAATAAAAAAGTTAATATTTTAGACAAAAAAAATAGCTACCGTACTGGTAGCTATTTTTTATTATTTTTGTAGTTAATTATGGTAATAATTGAACCTGTTCTTCAATTTTAGCATAAGTTGTAGGACTAACCTTTACCAACGGCAAACGAACATGGGCCGTAGTAAGCTTTTTAATTTCTAAAGTAGCTTTTATACCTGCCGGATTACCCTCTACAAAAAGTAGTTGAATTAAGGTAAATAACTTATAATGAAGCTCTTTTGCTTCTTTCCAATCGTTTTGTAAGGCTTTTCTAATTAGTTCAGACATTTGAGCAGGATATGCATTGGCTACAACTGAAATTACCCCTTTTCCTCCAAGTGATATAATGGGTAATGCCAATATATCATCTCCCGATATAACCTCGAAATGTTGAGGTTTGGATTTTATTATTTCCATAACCTGAGTTAGGTTACCCGAAGCTTCTTTAATTCCTACAATGTTTTTAAAATCATTGGCCAGTCGAAGTGTTGTTTCGGCACAAATATTTGATCCCGTTCTTCCTGGTATATTATAAATAATTATAGGCAAGGATGTTGTAGAAGCTATTGCTTTATAATGTTCGTATATGCCATTTTGTGTTGGTTTGTTATAATAAGGAGAAACAGATAAAATTCCACTTATGCCCGTAAAGTCGAAATGTTTGAGCTTATTAATTATTTCTTGCGTATTGTTTCCTCCTATACCTACTACCACAGGTATTCGTCCCTTTACCTCCTCTATAACCGTATCAACTACCGCACGTTTTTCATCTATAGTTAATGTTACCGACTCTCCAGTAGTTCCTAATACTACTAAATACTCAACTTTATTTTCAACCTGATAGGATACCAGATTTCTTAAGGCATTAAAATCTATACTATCGTCATACCTAAAGGGGGTTACAATAGCTACCCCTGTTCCTGTAAACTTATAGTTATTATTAGCCATTATTTAATTGTAATTGGGTTAAACTTCCGATGAATATTTGCCAGCAAATATAGGTATATACATCTTTATATTTTCAATTAATTCAGAAATATTTTTCTTTTTAAGATCTATCATTAAATCATACTCATGCTCATATTTCAATTGTCTTAAACCAATTTTAAATTTTGCCTTCGAAAGAATAGAAATATATTTTATTGGAAAACAGTTGTCCATACTTAAATCTAATAGTATATCAAAGGGCTGATCGATAAAATCTGATACTAATTTATGCTGTGGTATGTAAAAAATATTTAAAGATTTGCGTGTGAAAAAGTTAAATCCCTTAACCAAAAGATAGTAATCGGGTATTTTTTTTGTATCGATATAACATAAAGCTATTATCTTTGTTTCATATGTACGTAAATAATGTAAAAATTCTTTTACTTTCTGAAAATCATTATAATTATCTGTTTTAAATAATACACCAATCAATTGGGCACTTGCAAAATCATTTACACACCGTTTACGTTGAAAGAAACGGAGTTTTTTTCTTAAAATATATTCTCCTTTTTCACTGTAACCTATAGCATATGAAAAATTTGAAAAAATTCTAGTAACTTGTTGTGATATTCTCCTTATTTGGGCATCATACCAATAATCTAATTTTTCTTCTGCCATTTTTTCCTCAGCTCAAAAATAACTTTCTTTCTTCTATTCTTCTCTTATATTTTTTTGAATAATTGAAGTAGAAATTCAAAAAACATTTAGATGATTTTTTAAATTTACTATTGTTTA
>FWPV01010247.1_pt1 | contig 15439 bp, 4 predicted proteins | sample 2228371 | NCBI WGS metagenome assembly FWPV01 (sample SAMEA103939776, study PRJEB20133) | metagenome | reverse complement strand
GTCGGACGGGACGCTCCTCCGAACGCTGACCGGGCATACTGGCTCTGTGAACTCGGTCGCCTTCTCCCCGGACGGCCAGACGCTTGCATCGGCAAGTTCGGACTCCACGGTCAGAATCTGGCACCTGCCCGACGGAGAACTGCTTATGACGTATGACGAGGAGACTTGGGGGGGTGTCGCTACAGTGGCCTTTTCGCCGGATGGGGGAAAGCTTGCCTGGGGACGCGGAGATGGAACAGTCGTGGTCGCGTGGAACCTCTTTGCCCTGGACACCGAGCCCCCGGTGGTCTCCGTTACACAGGGGCCGGCGGAAGGCACTCTCACTGGACCGTCGGTCGTTTTTGGGTTTTCGGCCCAAGACGATAATAGCCCGTCTCATCTCATCGAATTCAGCCACAGCTTTGATGGCGAGCCGTGGAGTGAGTTCTCGACTGCAACATCGGTGACGCGCGTGCTTCCGGCCGGGCCTCACACGTTCGCGGTGCGCGCGAGGGACCTTGCCAGGAACATCAGCGAACCGGTCGTGCGCACCTTCTTCGTGGATGCCACACCACCGGTGACGCCTGCAGTGACCGATGACGGGATTTTCACGACGCAGACGGGCGTCCTGTCAGCCACCTGGTCCTCTTCCGATCCCGAGTCCGGCATCGCGGAGTATGAGTATGCCATCGGGACGTCGCCCACCGACCCAGGGAGCGGCTATGTCGTCGGCTGGAAGTCGGCGGGGACTGCGGCTCAGGTCACAGAGTCGGGCCTCAGCCTGCAGCACGGGGTCACCTACTACTGGTATGTCCGAGCGCGCAACGGAGCGGGCCTCTGGAGCCAGGTGGGGGTGAGCGACGGCATCACGGTCCGCACCGGGCCGGTGCCGCTTGTCAACTATGCGCTCCGGTTCGACGGCAACGACAGGGTCACCATCGGCAACTCACCGTCGGTGAACCCGTCCGAACTCACGATGGAGTGCTGGGTGAAGTTCGACCGGCTCGCCTACGGAGCCGGATATTCCGGCACGGACGCGCAGTTCCTGCTGTGCAAGGGAGGCGACCTCTACACCGGTTCCTATCGCCTGTTCCAGAGCGGGGTGAGCAGCAGCGGGCCATACCGGCTGGTCGCTCAGCTGGGTCACTACCAGTCGACCCACGTCGTGAGCGTTGACCTTCCTCTCGAGACTGCCCGCTGGTATCACATCGCGGGAACTTACGACGGTCAGAGTATGCGTCTCTACCTCGACGGGACGCTGATCGGGTCGAAGGAGGTCGGACGGGTGCCCCTCGGCACTCCCACACCCCTGTACCTGAGCTTCAACGACACAGGCCGGTTCACTTACTACCTCACCGGCGAGTTGGACGAGGTGCGCCTCTGGAACTATGCCCGCAGCCAGGACGACATCCGCCGGTCGATGCACCGCTTCCTTCCGGGCGACGACCCTGGACTCGTGGGCTACTGGCAGTTCGATGAGCAGGCGCACGACCAGAATGTCCGCGATACCTCCCCCTACGGCAACCACGGTTGCCTGGGGTCTACTCTGGACGTGGAAGGCGACGATCCGGTAAGGGTGCCGTCGACAGCACCTCTGTCCGGCGAACCCCTCCTGGTGATCGGCCACCTGCCGGAGGGACGGGTGTGCGGTCCTGTCAGCCACATCGACGTCACATTTTCCTCAGCCATCGACGAGGCGACCTTCACGCCTTCGGATGTGACCGTCCTGACGCCTTCGGGGGCGGTTCCTCAGGACCAGATACAGATCGAGAAGACGTTGGGGAACACCTATCGCATCAGCTTCCCGCCCCGGTCTGAGAGCGGGGTGTATCAGGTGTCCATCGGACCGGACATCCGGGATGAAGCCGGAGTGAGGATGGACCAGGACCAGGATGGCATTCCCGGGGAAGCGGACGATGACGTGTATGTCGGCGAGTTCGAGGTGGACGGCAGTCCGCCGGCCATCTCCGAGGTGCAGGCGGCGCCTTCCCGCACAGAGTGCACGGTGAGCTGGACCACCGACGAGCCTGCCACGTCGCAGGTGGAGTACGGCCCCTTGGACCTCTACGGCCGGGCGACGGCGCTGCAGACGGAGTTGGTCACTTCCCACAGCGTCACCATCCAGGACCTGACGCCGGGGACAACCTATCATTTCCGGGTGAGGTCGATGGATGGCTGCGGGTGGGAGGCCGTCTCGGACGGGTACACGTTCGTCACGGAGGGAGACGCGACTCCGCCATCGACTCCACAGGTCACGGACGGCGGGTCGTTCGCATTCGGGGCGACAGTACTGACTGCCAGCTGGTCCTCCTCCGACCCCGAGTCGGGCATCGCGGAGTATCAGTATGCCATCGGTACGTCCCCGGAGGACCCGGGTGACGGGTATGTGGTCGGCTGGAAATCAGCCGGGACGGCCACGCAGGCGACGGAGACGGGCCCGGACATTCAGAGCGGCGTGGTCTACTACTGGTATGTGAAGGCCCGGAACGGTGATGGTCTCTGGAGCGAGGTCGGGGTTAGCGACGGGTTCCTGGCCGGGCCGGCTGCGACGATCCGTGTCAGGACGGACGGGTCCGACCTCAGCAATGGACTGAGCTGGGAGACCGCGCTCAGGACGGTGCAGAAGGCCATCAACATCAGCCGGGCCGGCGACGAGATCTGGGTCGCGGCCGGAACGTATTACGAGCGGGTCACCCTCAAAGACGGCGTCGGGCTGTATGGCGGCTTCAGCGGCTCCGAGACAGCGAGGGACTACCGGGACCGGGACTCGAACGCCACCGTTCTGGACGGGCAGGGCGGCGGAAGCGTCGTTGTCGCGGGCGCCGGAGTCACGCAGTCTGCGGTCATCGACGGCTTCATCATCCAGAACGGCCGGGCGGTGACCGGGCAGCCCGGCGTGAGCATCCTGCAGATGGGCGGGGGCATCCGCTGCGAGCCGGGGTCCTCCCCGACGATCTCCAACAACCGGATAAGGAACAACGAAGCCCAATACGGGGGAGGAGGCATCGCCTGCTATTCGGCAGGAGCGGTCATCCGCAGCAACATCATAACGGACAACCGCGCTCCCTATGGCGGAGGTGTAATGGCCTCCTATTCCAGTCCTCTGGTGGCGAACAATGTCATCGTCGGCAACTCTGGCACCCTGGGTGGAGCCCTTTATATCTACATCGCCAGCCCCGTGGTGGTCAACAATCTGGTGGCCCACAACAGCGCGTACTGGAACGGCGGCGGTTTCCATATTAGGTGGGGAGCTCCCCAGGTGCGCAACAACACTCTGGTCGCGAACAGTGTGCTGAGGGGCGGGGGCGGATGCATCTGGCTGGTGGACGCCCAGCCACGGATCACCAACAACATCATGGCGCTCGGTTCCTCCGGCGTAGGGAGCGATCCGGCCTATCCTTCCACGCCGCTTCTGCGCAACAACTGTCTGTTCGGCAACGGTGCCTACGATTTCTCCGGCATCCCGGCCCCTACGCCGGAATACGGCAACATCAGCGCCGACCCGCTGTTCCGGGACATCGCGGATGGGGATTACAGACTGGCGGCAGGGTCGCCTTGTATTGATGCTGGAGATGACTCGGATGTTGTCCCGGGCGAGGTCGACCTGGACGGGCGCAGCCGGGTCGTGGGGGCGCACGTGGACATCGGCGCTTACGAGTTTTGGGACCTGAGTGCCCCGGAGACGCCGGAAGTGACGGATGACGGCGATGTGACAGGCGACGGCACACGACTCAGCGCGTCCTGGTCCTCTTCCGACCCCGAGTCCGGCATCGCGGAGTATCACTATGCCATCGGCACGTCCCCGGAGGACCCGGGTGACGGGTATGTGGTCGGGTGGAAGTCGGCGGGGACGGCGACTCAGGTCACGGAGACGGGGCTGGGTCTGCAGTCGGGAGCGACTTACTACTGGTATGTCCGGGCTCGGGACGGAGTCGGGCTCTGGAGCGAGGTGGGCGTGAGCGACGGCATCACAGTGGACCTCACTCCTCCGGATACCGTCATCGTCTCCGGCCCTGCGGACGGTTCCATTACCAGCGAGACCGAGGCGGTCTTCGCTTTCACCGGCACGGACAACCTGACGGCGGTGTCCGAGTTGGAGTTCCAGTGGCGGCTCGACGGCGGAGCGTGGAGCGGCTGGAGTTCTGCCAAATCGGCGCAGCTCTCCGGGCTTTCCGGCGGCCAGCACACCTTCCAGGTGCGCAGCAGGGACCTTGCCGGCAATGTGGACCCGACGCCTGCGACGGTGACATGGACGGTGGACCTGAGTGCCCCGGAGACGCCGGCAGTGACGGATGAGGGGCGGTTCACGTCGAGCGCGACGGTCCTGAGCGCCAGCTGGACCTCCTCGGACGCCGAGTCCGGCATCGCGGAATATGAGTACGCCATCGGCACGTCGCCCACCGACCCCGGGAGCGGCTACGTGGTCGGCTGGAAGTCAGCCGGTACGGAGACAGAGGTCACGGAGACGGGCCTGAGCCTGCAGTCAGGCGCGACCTACTACTGGTATGTCCGGGCGCGGAACGGGGCCGGACTCTGGAGCCAGGTGGGGGTGAGCGACGGGATCTACGTGGCGCTTCCTGCGCTGAACCCTGCGAACGGACATTACTACCAGTATGTCCCGGGCTGGCTGAGCTGGCACGAGGCGGCGGCTGAGGCCTCAAGCCTGGAGTATGCGGGGATGCAGGGTCATCTTGCGACGGTGACGTCGGCTGAGGAGTGGGAATGGCTGGTGTCCCATATGGCGGGGTGGTGTCCCGGTGGGTTCGACCATCTGTGGCTGGGAGGCTACCAGGACCGTGAGGCGGAGGACTATTCGGAGCCTTCCGGCGGCTGGAGGTGGGTGACGGGAGAGGTGTGGAGCTTTACGGCGTGGCGTCCGGGTGAGCCGAACGACCGGTTCTACAACGGGGACGCGGAGGACTACCTTGCGTGGTGGCATTCGTCGTCTGCGAGCGGTTGGAACGACTTTCCGGAGTATGGCGGGCTGTCGGTGCCGGACTTCCACGTGAGGGGTTATCTGGTGGAGTATGACGTTCCGGATGCGACGCCGCCGGCCGTTCTCGTGGTGCAGGACTCGGGTGTCTTCACGGCGAATGCCACGACCCTGAGCGCGTTGTGGTCCTCGTCAGACCCCGAGTCGCGCATTGCGGAGTATGAGTATGCCATCGGGACGTCTCCGAGCGACCCGGGCGAGGGATATGTCGTGGCGTGGAGGTCGGCTGGGACGGCCACGCAGGCCACGGAGACCGGGCTGAATCTGGCTGACGGCGTGACCTACTACTGGTATGTCCGGGCTCGCAACGGCGTTGGGTTGTGGAGCCAGACGGGTGTGAGCGACGGCATCACGGTGGACCTGACGCCGCCGGACACCACCGTCACCGGAGGGCCGGGCAACAGGGCGCTTGTCCGGAGTCCTGACGCGCACTTCACGTTCGCCGGGACGGATGCTCTGACCCCGCAGGATGAGATGCGCTTCCAGTGGAGCCTGGACGGCGGGGAGTGGAGTCCTGTCTCCTCCGAGACGGAGGTGCATCTGACCGACCTTGCGGACGGGGTGCACACGTTCCGGGTGAAGGCGGTGGACCTTGCGGGTAATGTGGACCCGACTCCTGCGACGGTGACGTGGCGCGTGCTGGCGGGGCCGCTGCCGCCTGTCGCGGAGGGGGCCGGGCGCGCCAAGCTGCATCCGGACGGAGTGGAGGTGCTTGTCACGGGCTGTGCGGTGACATCGTCCACGAGCCAAGTCGCGCCGAACAGGGCGTATGTGGAGAGTCTGGACCGCTCGGCGGGTCTGGCTGTGCTGACGGACCTGCCTCTGTTCAAGGGGGACGTCGTCGAGGTGGTCGGCCGGATGTCCACCACGGTGGACGGGGAGCGCGCCCTGACGGACGTGTTCGTGAGCATCGTCGGTCAGACGGAGCCACTTCCTCCGGTGTGGCTGACGCTGGCGACTGCGGCCGGCGCACCGTTCGCGTATAACGCCGCGACGGGAGCGGGTCAGCGGGGCGTGACGGACCCTGCGGGACGCAGCCTGAACACGACGGGCCTTCTGGTCCGGGTGAGCGGCTGGGTGTCGGAGGTCGGTGCGGACTTCATCCACATCAACGAGGGGTCTCTGCCGCTGGACCGCGGGGTGCGGGTGTCGCGTCTGAACGCTCCGCCCGGGATCCGAGTGAACGACTTCGTGACGGTGACGGGCATCTCGTCGATGCGGCGGGCCGGGCTGTCGTATCAGCTGGTCATCCGCCCGCGGAGCGCATCGGACTTCCAGGTCGTGACGCACGCGGAGTAGGACGGCCTCTCACCAGCCCCCCCATCTTTCCGCCGGCGCCCGCTTCCTCCCAAGGGGCGGGCGCCGGACTGTGAGTGCCGGCAGCGGAGGCAGCTGGAACCTGCGCCTTCAGTCCGTGGGGCCTGTATCCGGCCGAAGGGTGACCTGTCCGTCTCTCAGGGCGGCCTCACCCCGGCTCACCAGAAGGTCGATCCCTTCCTGAATATAGAGGGCCACCCCTTTGCCCGTGCGTTGGAAGCCGAAGACTCTCGCTGTCTCGGTCGTCAGATCCTTCAGCGGCAGGCTGACCCAGCGCCGCAGCAGCTCGGACGCGGCGTTGGCGACCTCCTCAGGCGGGAGGTCGGCCGATTCCCGGCGCGATTCCGGGTCTGAGTCAGGAACCCGATAACCCTGATAGCAGGCCGGGTCGGAGTCCGCAGGCCAGAGGAAGGTCCTGTTGCCTCGCTGCTCGATGCGCACCAGCGAACTCCTCGCGATGTGGGCGATCCTCTGTGCCACCTTGGTGGTCAGCCTTCGTATCCCCCAGTGGGCCGCCACTCGGCGGCTGGCCAGTTCGAGGCTGACCGGACCCTCGGTATTGACGACCTGCTCCAGCACCTGCCGTATCTGTTCGCCGGGCACGAACTGTATATCGCCGGCGTAACTGCGGCGCCGCCTGGGCTTGACAGGCGTATACGCAGGCGGCCGGGGGCTGACGCTGGCAGGCGGGTCTGCCGGGGGAGTCTCGGGCTGCGGGAGGCCCGAGCCGCTGCCTTCACGCCCGTGCTGCACGGCCGGGGCCGGAGTCCCCGTCCCTTGCGAACCGTATTCCTCGATGGCCTTGCGGATGGCCTCCTCCAGACGCTCGATCTCGCGTTCCCGGTCCAGCCACCAGTCGCTCGACCATATCCTGTGCAGCCTCCAGCCCAGGTCTCTGAGCACCATCTCGCGCAGGCGGTCTCTATCCCTGGCCGTCTTAGCGCTGTGGTACTGCGCGCCGTCGCATTCCACCCCGAGGACATAGCGCCCGGGGCGGTCGGGGTGCACGATCGCCAGATCGATTCGATACCCGGCCACACCCACCTGCGGGTGCACCGTGTGGCCGCGTTCCACCAGCGCCCGGCAGACGTCCTCCTCCAGGAAGGATTCACACTTCGCCGCCGGGTCCGCAGCCGCGGCGTCCCGGAGAGCGGCTTCGCCTCGCTCCGCGAAGTCGAGATACTCCTTGAGATGCCTTGCTCCCACGGCATTGGTGCGGGAGAGGTCTATCTGGTCGGCCCGGAGGGAAGAGAACACCAGCAGCTCCTTCCTCGCCCGGGTGACCGCGACGTTCAGGCGTCTTTCGCCACCCTGATGGTTGAGCGGGCCGAAGTTCATCGACACAAAGCCGGACTCGTCCGGTCCGTAGCACACCGACAGGATGATGACATCGCGCTCGTCGCCCTGGACGGTCTCCAGATTCTTGACGAACAGAGCCTCCTCTTCTTCCGCGCGGTCGAAGTACTGCTCTATGTCCGGATGGTCGCGTCTGGCATCATCCAGCAGGTCTTCTATCAGGCGCTGCTGCTGGATGTTGAAGGTCACGACCCCGATGCTTTCGGAAGCGCGTGCCGGGTTGGTCAGGCGCCGGACTATCTCTTCGACGACCGCCTCCGCCTCTTTGCGATTGGTGTTCGACTGGCCCCGGGCATACACACCATCGACGTAGTGGAACCGCACACCGATCTCCCGGTGGGGAGAGGGGAAGATGAGGAGCCGGTTCTCGTAGTAGTTGCGATTGCTGAACGCGATGAGGCTCTCGTGACGGCTGCGGTAGTGCCAGCGCAGGTAGAGTTGACGCACCCGGGCCGCGACGCATTCGTCGAGGATGCTTTCCAGGTCTTCCACGAGGTCGATATCTGCCAGGGTGTCGTCATCGGAGTTCTGCAGACGCATGAAGAACGTCGTCGGCGGGAGCTGCTTTGAGTCTCCCACAATGACTGCCTGTCGGCCGCGCGAGATGGCTCCCACCGCGTCCCACACCGGTATCTGCGACGCCTCGTCGAAGATGACAAGGTCCCGTGGCGGCAGCGACAGGTCCAGATACTGCGCCACCGACAGGGGGCTCATCAGCAGACAGGGCTTGAGAAGCGGCAGAAGATGGGGGATGTCCTTCAGCAGTCGCCGGATGGGCCTGTGCCGGGTCTTCTTTCCGACTTCCCGCATCAGGATTCCCACTTCTGAAGTCTCGGGAGCATCGCGCCCGGATGCCGGCACCCTTGCCGCCAGACGCGCTTTTATTTCCCCGCGGGTCAGCTCGAGCAGTTCACCATCCAGATTGCGGAACCTCTCGATCGACGCCTCGAAGGAATCGCGGCTGAAAGCCCGGAGCAGGGGTTCGCGGTCCAAACACCTTGAGACCCACCAGTGGAAAAAGCTGTGGCGGAACGCGTCTGCGAGCTTGTCGGCCGGGATGGAGCCATCCTCGTATTTCTCGACCAGCGCTTCCAGTTGAAGCTTGACCACTCCATCGCGAGAGGCCTGCCATCGGCACCACGGCCTCAGACGATTCCTGTTGCTTGTCCAACGCTGAAGGCGCTGCTCCGCGCGGGACAGGCAGCCGGGCTCCGTATCCTTCCCCCAGGCCTCCTCATCCTCCAGGGCCAATAACTGAGACAGCGTCTTCCGGCACTGTGCGAAGGCCTCGGCAGCCTGTACATAGTCCTCCAGGGTCCGTCGCACCTCGTCGTCTCCGTCCTGCTCATCACTCAGTCCGCAGAGAACCGCTGCCCACTGCTGCCGCAGTCCTTCGTCTTTCTCTCCGTCACGGCCGGCAACGAGCGTGGCCAGTCTCCGGAGCCCTGCGGCGGCCGCCCGCAGCTTTTCGAGCCTCTCCCACTCTGCCTCGCCATCCCTCCAGAGTCCTCCGAAGACCTCCCGCGCCCGGCCGGAAGCCCGTGAGAGGGATTCTTCCTTGGCTCGAAGAGTGATGGCCGCTTCCAGGTCCTGACGCAGACGGGAAATGTCGAGACGCTCTTTGCTCAGAAGCTTCTGCCGAAGCGCGCATGCCACCCGCCAGACCCCGAAGCTTCGCGCCGGCCACCAGGAACTCTCAGCGGACGTGAGACTGTCCCTCAACCTGTCCAGGTCGAGATCCAGGATGTCGGGGCGGTAACGGGAGAACAGCTGTTCCCGCAGACTGTCGCGCATCCGGCCGTCCGAGACCCACTGCCGGATGTCGTGGTCGAGCTCCCGCCAACCCTGTGCCGTCAGAAGGGCGGATGGCATCGCAGTGTTGTCCAGCAGACACTTCGCCACGCTGTTCACGGCTCGCAGGTCTTTCTCCGAGCCATCCGCGCCCTGTATGCCGAGCAACGGCCCGGCCGCGGCCGCCGCATCGCGCATTCTCCGGATCCTGTCCTGAAGCTCCCGGATGCCGTCGAAGACCGAGTCCTCCCAGCGCGGCGTCCATTGTGTTGCCCTGACTCCTCTCCAGGCGCTGGATTGCGGCGGGTCCGCCTCCCCGGCAGCGGCCTGCAGGTCCTGCGTGGCATTGGAGAGCTTCTCGAGAGCGTCCGGAGTGATCTCCCGCTTCTCGTCCCACGGCAGCCTCACCCGCGGCACCTCCCGCAGGCGGACCAACTCGCCGATGCCCTGGAAGAGTGACAGCCCGCAGTCGCGACGTTTGTGCAGGGCGCGAACATACGCGTTCAGCTCCCTGCGGGACTCAGCGAGCTTTTCAGCCGTCGCCCTCCAGCCCCCGGCTGTCTGCTGCCCCGAAGCGCGCAAAGAGGCTTCGAGGCTGTCCAGCACCTGTCTCTTGTTGCTTTTGGCGGAGTGCAGCTCCAGACAGAAATCCGCAAGTCCGGCCTGTGCCAGACGTCTGTGGACCACCTCCAGGGCGGCCATCTTCTCGGAGACGAAAAGGACCGTCTTTCCCCTCGCCAGGCTGTCGGCGATGATGTTCGCGATGGTCTGAGACTTGCCGGTGCCCGGCGGTCCCTGAAGGACGAACGTCTTGCCCTCCTGCGCGGCAAGGACCGCAGCCAGTTGCGACCCGTCGGCGTCCAGAGGACACAGCACATCCGCCGGTGAGCAGCGGTCATCCAGAGAGTCCTCATCAGGGAACTCGCCCTGGTCGCGGTAGGGCAGAGTCGGCGTGTCGATCAGATGGGCGACCAACTCGTTGGTCCGGACCTCGTCGGCGCGGTCTTCGAGGTCCTTCCACATCAGGAACTTCTGGAACGAGAAGAGCCCGATGACGGCATCCTCGACCACCTCCCACCGGTCTATGTCCTTGACGGCTCTCCGGAAGGCTCTCAGCACGTGACTGATGTCCAGACCGTTTCCGCCGTTTGCCGCGTTGTCCAGGCCACTGATTTCCATGCCGAAGTCGTGCCGCAGCTTCTCCAGGAGCGTCACGTTGACCGCGGGCTCCTCACCCGCCTGCTGGACCTCGATCTGGCCGTGGACAGACTTCCTGGAGATCTGAAGCGGCACAAGGACGATGGGCGCCAGCCGCCGCTCGCCTGAATCCTGTGCCTCGTACCAGGCAAGGAAGCCCGCCGCGAGGAAAAGCGTGTTCGCCCCGCCTTCCTCGATGCTCATGCGCGCCTCCCGGAAGAGTTCCACCAGCCGCCGCTGAAGGTCCTGGGCGCTCTGCACCGCCGCCGTGAGCCGTCTTTCCTGAAGCAGGCGGTCGAGTACGGCGCTCCGGATGTCTTCGCCTTCCCGCGCCTGATGGAGCTGATAGTCCCGGGGACCGGGATCGACCAGTTCCGGCGGTGGAGTGCCCACGGTCAGAGGCTGGCCCTGCTCAAGCGCTTCGAACAGCCGTACCAAGTCAGGAATCAGGAGACGGACCGTCTTCCGGGTCTCTCCGAAGTTGAGCAGCCTGTTTCTCAGGCTGAGGTCGAGGAGGTTCCTCTTCCACCGGTCGAGGCGTGATTCAGGTGTCTCCTCGGGTTCCGCGGGAGGCGGAGTCGGAGCCAGGGCGACTTCTTCCGTTTCAGGGGCGGCCTTCTCTACAGCCGCGGGGTAGGTTGAAAGTGCCGTGCCCTCGAGCGGGGCGTGGCCCGCGTCGCTCGCGTCATACCCGGACTCCCGGCGCGCTCCGGTCGGAAGGGGCCGGATTTTCGCGGAGCGCGCCCGAGTGACATCCACCACGCAACGGAAAGCTGCGCCGTCCCGCAGGTGCCGGCGAGCGTGCTCCCGGGCTCTCGCGAAATCCTCCGGCGAACCGGTGGTGACGGATGTCGACTCAAAGACACAGATTTCTTCGGCTTCCACCAGCTTCCGCAGCCTCAACGCATCGTCGCTGGCGGCCTCCGGAAAACACTGCTCCTTCAGCCAGACGCCCGGAAAAGCGTGACCCTGCGTGATGCAGATGACCGGCCGCAGGCCGGCCTGTTCCAGACAGGCCGCCGCCAGCACGGTCAGATCGAGACAGGTGCCGAGCCGGCTCTCGGCCAGGCGCCCGGGCGTCCGGATCTTCTGTCCCCTCTCCTCGAAACTTGCCGGAGGGTTCACATAGCCGATCTGGAGCCCCTGTATGGCGCGGTAGATGGCCTCCGTCATCATCAGCACGTGTTCGGGCTTCCCGGTCTGGTAGCCCGACAGTGACAGAACGCGGGCAGACTCGCGGAGCAGCTGCGCGGCGGCGGAAAGGATCTTCTCGACGGCCGGGTGGTTCGGCATGACAAATGCCGCCAGAAGCTCCGGAAGCACGCCCAGCCCGTTCCACTCGTCGTAGGCCAGGACCGACACGGGCTCGGTCCCCCTAAACAGCTCCTGTTCGCCAGCCCGCAGAACCACCCGGATGAGCCCCTTGACCCGCTCCTCCAGATTGCGAAGAAAGCCGGGCCTGAGCGTGAAGTCCACTTTCGGGAACCGGTATGTCGATCCGGGGTCCAGCCGATCGACGCGCAGCTCCACAGGTTCGGCGAACTCGGGTTCGCTGGACAGGCAGAGCACGGCGTCCTGCACCGCGTGAGGCGATCCGTTGACGGCCCGGCAGTCCAGGATGACCGGGACGTCGTTCTGCTGCATGGCGTAGTTGATGCTCTTTCTCAGGTCGAGTTCGACCCGCACATCGTTGGGCAAATGCTCACCTCCCGCAAGGGCTGTCTCGTCGCGGACCTCCTCCTGCCCGTGTCAGTCACCGGGCGTCGGGCGCTGAGCTCCGGCGCCGGCCGGCATTACTGGAGATTGTGGAACTCTTCTTCGGAGATGCGGACCGTTCGTGCGTTGCCCCCCACGACCGGATGCAGCGTGATCCTCATCTCTGTGTACTCGATGTGGTCGTAATACTGTGTCTCCTGGAAGGTCGCCCCATCTTCGAACTTCAGGTATCGGCAATCCTGCCGGAAGCGGTGGTTCTGCTTGTCCCCGTCCACGCCCGTGCAGAACATCAGATCGTAATACCCGGGGGCCATGTGGATGAGCCGGACGGAGCGGCCGTGCTTCACGTAGACGAACCGGTAGTGCTGCCGCTCGTGTGTCCACGGGTTCACGAGACATATCCGGACAGCCGCGTCCCGCCCGGACCCGTTCTCGATGGTCAGGATGCCGTTCCCGCTGGGACCCTGCGAGGGGATTATGCGGGTCCCGTTAGGCAGCGAGACCGGTTCCCGCGCCACCGCGGGCTTCAAAGCCGGCGGTTTGACGACCTGGACTTCCCCCCTGGGCGCGTATAGGTCTGCAACACGCAAGGGCTTGACCGCGGGCGGTTTTGCCGGGACCGGTTTCTCTGCTTTGTGCGGCTCTTCCTTCCCGGAATCGGCCTGCGCGGGTGCCTGAGCCACCGTTGCGGGACTGTTCCGTCCAGTGCGCGCTTTGGCGGCCGTTTGCTCGATGCCGGTCCCGGCGATGCCGAGCGCGGTCATCAGCACGAGAGCCAGACCAAGGGTCCGGCCCAACGGCACCAATGTCTGCGTGCGGAACTCCTCCGTGCGACCCTGCCGGGGAGCTCCGTGCAGCCAAGCGAAGTTTCGGAAGAACCGCGCATCGCCGCGTCCGGCGGCCTGATACGCGGTGGCGCACTTGAAGCGGACGGTGGCCACGAACCGGGATGCAGCCTCCCGCGACCCGAACGGGACTGTCTCCACGGCGCCCTGAAAGTGGAGGTGCACCCGCGTCCCGCTGTATCCGTACTTCCCGATGATGTGTTCCACCTGGACCTGGTCCAGTCCGAACCAGTTGCGGAACCGGAGCACGTCGGATGTGACTGCGATCAGATACAGTGGGGTCACGTACCAGCCCTGAGGGATGCGGACCGTCTTTCGCCCTGCCAGGTCCCAGAGGGCCTGGGCGCCCAGGAGAGCACAGATGACGCTGCCCCAAAGAAGCACTCCTGTCCCCGGACTCTGTCGGACGGCAAAGCTGTAAGCCAGGTAGACCAGCCACCCCACGGGGATGCTGGCGGCCAGCAGATAGGGCAATCCCAGGGCCAGAGGGAAGAAAGATACCGCCGGCATGTCCGGGAGGGACCTGAGCAACGATTGGAGCGGGAAGGGCAGGTGGGAGTAGGCGAAGCATCCCTGCCCCAGAATCTCGTTGAGCGGGGTCGCCTCTTCCTGATCCGGGGGAGCGTGCTGCGCCTCCCATCCCTCACGGAAGTCGGCGTCCGGCCCCGGCGAAGCCGAAGACCTACTGTCGCGGCCTGACGCGCCGGCTGCCGAAGAGGACTCCCGGGCCCGGTCGTACTCGGCGCGCCTGCCGGGGTTCGAGAGGACCTCGTAGGCCTCGTTCAGGGCCCTGAGCATCTCGTTGGCGTTTTGCCAGTCTTCGCGCTGGGTCTCCGGGTCGAATCTGTCCGGGTGGACGACGCGCGCCCGCCGCACGTAAGCGGTCCGGATCTCATCCTGCGAGGCGTCGGGCTTCACCCCGAGGATGCTGTAGTAGTCTGCGGCTTCCTCTGTTCGCACTGGAGCCCACCTCTCTCGGACGCCCTGCCGTGACAGAGCGCCTTTTGCCTATTTTAGCAGACATCCGCTCCCGCTAAAAGATGCTCGGCTCTCAATGCCCGGCTCTCACCCGGTTCCTCGCGCCGGTATCCTGCAACGCTTCTGCCCGTGTAAGCAGGCTGCGTCACCGCTGCCGCATCGGCTCTGCGGCTGATTGTCTTCTCCGTCCGTTGCGGGGCAAATGGAACACGCGCTCCAGTGCGTCCGCCAGCAGGTCGTGAAGCAGCAGCACCATGCCCCCGCTCCCATGCTATCTGCAACAGGCTCCGGGACCTTGTAACGGATTTCCACGGCGAGGTCTTCCGGAGCCAGTTCAATTCTGTCCACCCACGGTGCCAGAAGCCGCTTCTTCTCCTGATTGGTCCCGTACGCCAGCAGCCGGTCCGTCTGGGTGAGGTAATCCCGTGCTGCCCTGGCGCTGATGCGTGGCGGCCTCGCTGCCTGTCGTGTGTGGGAGGAGAGTCTGTCGCGCTCCTTTCCCAGCTCGGCGAGCCTTGTGTTCGCCGCACAACCCCCGCCTAACTACCCTTTGGTCGTTTATGTCGTAAGCGGCTCGGCGGGAGACTTGCCTTACCGGTTGCGGATTGCCCAAAGGATGAATGCTTGCTGCCGCCGGCGAAGAACACTCCTGACACTCCGCATCCAGCGGGGGTGAAAGAATACCGCCCAAGCCGGGGGATTCGGCCCGGGAGTGTCTGCAGGAGGACGAGGAGATGGAGCTGATCGGCAGGCTGGAGAAGGTGGACATCCGCAGGGTGTGGCCGACGGAGCCCGAGTTCACGAAATGGCTGGAGCAGAACCCGGACCTGCTCGGCGAGACGCTCGGCATCCCCATCGGGTCGCTCACGCGGGAGCAGAGCGCCGGAGACTTCTACGTGGACCTGTTGGGAGAGGACGGCTCCGGCCGGAAGCTCGTCGTCGAGAACCAGTTCGGCAGGAGCGACCACGACCATCTGGGCAAGGTCCTCACGTATCTGGCCGCGTTCGAAGCTTCCGCCGCGGTGTGGGTCGTGGAAACGCCGCGAGCGGAGCACGTGCGGGCGTTCACCTGGCTGAACGATTCGTCGAGCGCCTCGTTCTACCTGCTCTAGGTGCAGGCCGTGCGCATCGGAGACTCGCCGGCTGCTCCGCTCCTGACGCTCATCGTCGGTCCCGGAGAGGATAAGACCATAATCTGGACGGGCAACGAAGACATGGCGAAGAGCGACCGCCGCCGGCTGCAGTTCTGGACGGAGCTGCTGGCGAA
>FWPV01010245.1_pt1 | contig 15440 bp, 13 predicted proteins | sample 2228371 | NCBI WGS metagenome assembly FWPV01 (sample SAMEA103939776, study PRJEB20133) | metagenome | reverse complement strand
TCTCATGAAAATAGACTGTGAACTTTATTCAACTGGTCCCCAGTGGATTATAGGGGTCCCGGATCAAATTCTCGGGCGCAAGGCACCTTCCTTTTGCCGACAATTCCCTTGGAGTTTAGCCCCTGGATTACCCGTAGCTAAACACTAATGATCCGAGTATGCTAACCTATATGTGATATCTTGAAGATTTCCTGGAAAATGACTCTCCAGCGTGATAAGCTGGATGGCCGAGAAGGAGTGAGGGAAGATATGAATCGCTGCGCCAAGATTAAGGGTTGCCCAGCAAGCCAGTTTCTAAATTGTGAGGCTTACCGGAACGGATACGATTGCTGGCAGATCTCCTCTCCGCGTTGCTCCGCTGACCTCAGACTATGCATACAGTATGGATGTCCGGTATATGCTCGTTTTAACACGGAGATAGAGAATGCGTTGAAAGAACGGGCTTTGGAGCCGATTAGGTCTCAAAGGGAAGATGCCTGAAGGCGAGAAAAGGCCGCATGCTAAAGGAAAGTCTCACAGTACTGCCTAATTAATCTACCGCTTGGTGGTGGCCTTCATTACTTTCGGAAAACTTCTGGCTGGCCCTCCTGCATATCTCTTGCCAGAGCTTTTCCGCCTTTTCTTGAAGTTCCTGGATGGTTCCAGCATTTTCCAGTACGATGTCCGCAAGCTTTATCTTTTCATCCAGCCTGGCCTGGGCAGCTATTCTCTTCCTGGCGTCCTCGGCCGACATATTTCTGTCCCTGGCCAGCCTCTCCACTTGAAGTTCCTCAGGCGAGGACACTAGAACCAACAGGTCCACGAAGTCCTTCCCCCCCGCCTCCACCAGCAACGGAGCGTCAAGAATAACTATGGAGTTCTCTCCCCTGTCTTTCCTCAAGCGGTCAATGCGCCGGAATATTTCCTGGATAATTAAAGGGTGAGTTATCTGGTTGAGACGGGCGACTTTCTTCGCATTCCCGAAGACCACCTGGCCCAACTTGGGCCTGTCGATGTTTCCCTCCCGGTCCAGAATTCCCTCGCCAAAGCATTCCACCAATTTTCTCCACCCCTCGGTCCCTTTTGAAATCACTTCGTGTCCGATTTTATCCGCATCCACGATAAATGCTCCTCTCTCGGCTAGAATAGATGATACGGTGGATTTGCCTGATGCTATACCCCCGGTCAGTCCCACGATAAACATTATAGAGCTCCCTTTGGTTAAAAATGGGGCGGGAATAACTCACAAATTTCCTGACTTGTATTTGTGAAAAACATCACTTGATCCGTGGCGATCAACACGCATGAGGTGGTTCAATCCCACAACTGCGGACAGCGATTCCTTCTATCTAATGGAGCGGAAAGCTTTGCTTTCCCTAGTTACCTTCGCATTTATCGACAAATCGGCCTGGTTATTTGTCCTTCCTCTTGAGATCTTCGATTATCTCCTCCAGGCTTTCCTCGCCTTGGAAGGCGGTCTCCTCGAAGATCTCCTTCCCGGCCTCTTCCAGGCTATATTCCTCAACGGCACTCTCCTCCGAAAGCTCATCTTCCTCTGCAAACCTTAGCTCGCTCTCCGCCTCTTCCTCTGCCTCAACCTCAGCAACAACTGGCCCTGCCTCCTCCTGGAGGGTCACTTCCTCCTTTGATGCTTGGGGTCTCTCAGCTTTGGCTTCCATGCTCTCCTCCATACCGGCGGCGGGCGATGGAGTTTCATCCCTCAGCTCCTCGGGAATCCTTTCCTCCAGTTGCCTCAAAGAAAGGCTGATCCGGCGCCTGTCCACGTCTATGTCGATCACCTTGACCTTTATTTCCTCCCCTATCTTCACCACTTCTTCCGGCATCTCCACATGTCGATTGGAGAGCTCCGAGATATGGATAAGCCCTTCTATGCCAGGCGCTACTTGGACGAATGCACCAAAGGGAACCAGTTTGGTGATGGTCCCCTCGATGATCTCCCCAGGCTGAACTTTTTTAGACAATTGTTCCCAGGGGTCTTCTTGGGTGGCCTTAAGGCTCAGGGAAATCCTCTCTCGTTCCCGGTCGATATCTAGTATCTCTACTTCCACCTCGTCGCCCACAGAGACAACCTCGCTTGGCTTTTCCACGTGGCACCAGGACAGTTCAGATATATGCACCAGGCCATCAATCCCCCCAAGGTTCACAAAGGCTCCAAAACTTACTATGCTGGAGACCTTGCCTTTTACCCGGTCCCCCTTGCGCAGCTTTTCCAGGAGTAGCTTTCTCCTCTCCGATACCGAGTCCTCCAGGAAAGCCCTGCGGGAAAGCACCACGTTGTTGCGGTTGCGATCCATCTCGATGATCTTACATTCCAACTCCTTACCCATATAGGGCTGGAGCTCCCTGACCCTCTGCACATCCACCAGGGAAGCGGGCAAGAACCCGCGAAGACCGATGTCTAGAATCAATCCGCCCTTTACTACTTCTATAACCTCTCCATTCACGGTGTCATTATTTAGCATGCATTGTTCCAGCGCGCACCAGGCCCTTTCATATTGGGCCCTCTTCTTGGAGAGTATCAGCCGTCCGTCCTTGTCCTCCTTCTGCATCACCAGAGCCTCAATGTCATCCCCAACCTTGACCACGTCTTCGGGCTTCACGTCATAACGGATAGACAGTTCCCGAGCCGGTATCACTCCTTCGGACTTGTAACCGATGTCGATCAAAACCTCATCCTTGTCAACCTTGACCACCTTGCCTCCAACTATGTCACCTTCGGAGAACACCTTGATGGTCTGGTCGTAATCGGGAACCTCATCCTCCGAATAGACAAAGTTAGTTAACGGGTTGTTAAAATTAATCTCCCGTCCCTCCTGGCTTCCCTGCACTCTCTCTTCTCTCTGATCCTGCATCTACTACGAACCTCCAATTCTTTTATTTTCCTTGCATCTAAACAAGGCCTCCAAAATCTTAATTTTAGCATTAACCGACCTGTTTGAGAAGAATCTGTGCAAAAGCATTTAGCCGCTTTGCCTCCAAACCGAGCCAATCAAAAGCACTTCTGATACCATCTTATCTTTTGTCTTCCCTTCACAATTTAACAGGCAGTTAATAAATCCGGAGAATCAGCCACGCTTCCGATGGGATCTTAACCTTTGGCCTCCCTCCAGCTCTTTCCATGCTTGATGTCCACCCTGATGGGCACCTTTAGTTCCACGACATTCTCCATGTGCTTCCTGACCAGTTCCTCCAATATCTCCAACTCTAAATAGCAGGCATCCAGCAAAAGTTCATCATGAACCTGAAGTATCAGTTTCGACTTCATCCGCCTCTCGTCCAGCTCTCTCTGTATGGCGATCATGGCCATCTTGATGATATCCGCAGCGCTACCTTGGATAGGCGAATTCATGGCCAATCTTGCTCCCAGGCTCCTCATCCTGCTCTCCGGCGACGATAGCTCCGGAATATTGCGCCTTCTCCCCATGATGGTCTCCACATAACCCTTGGAAGCGGCCTCCTCCACCTGGCGGTCCAAAAAAGCCTTGACCCCGGGATATCGCTGGAAATACCTTTCTATATATTCTCCTGCCTCCTCGGGGCTAACACCCAGCTGTTTAGCTAACCCAAAAGGGCTAATCCCGTAGATAATGCCGAAGTTGATAGCCTTTGCTCTCCTGCGATAATCCGGAGTTACCTCCTGGGGATCCAGCCCGAACACCTCAGCCGCAGTGGCAGCATGGATATCGGCATCCTGCATGAAGAGCCTGATCAGATTCTCGTCCCCGGATAGATGGGCCAGTATGCGCAGTTCAATCTGGGAGTAATCCGCTACCAGCAGATAATCCTCTGGTCGGGTGGGGACAAATGCCGCCCGCACCATGCTGCCCAGCTCGGTGCGGACGGGGATATTCTGCAGATTCGGGTTGCTGGAGGAGAGTCTGCCAGTGGCAGTTACCGTCTGGTTGAAAGAGGTATGTAGCTTTCCCGTTCTGGCATCCACTAAGGGGGGAAGGGCATCCAGATAAGTGCCCTTTAGCTTGGTCAGCTCGCGGTACTCCAGAATCATTTCCACGATGGGATGTTGATTCTTTATCCCCTCCAAGGCCTCCACATCGGTGGCGTAGCCCGTTTTTATCTTCTTCACCGGGGGGAGCCCCAGCTTCTCATAGAGGATCCTGCTCAATTGCTGGGGTGAATTTACATTGAAAGTTTCCCCCGAGACTCTATAGATTTCCTCCCTCAGGAAGTCCAACCTGCCTTCGAGTTCCCGGGAAAGCTGGGAGAGTAATTCCACGTCGACCTTCACCCCTTCTACCTCCATAAGGGCCAACACCCTTTGCAGAGGTAATTCCATATCCCGAAGAAGGTGAACCATGCCCATTTCCTCCAATTCCCCCATCAGCGGCTTTTCCAGCAGGCTGATGCCCAGGGCCTTTTGAAGATCCGTCTCTTCCGCCCGCTCCCAAGGCTCCTCCAGGTTGAGCTGACCCTGGCCAGCGCTATCTATGGAAACACCCAGATACTTACTCATAAGGTCCTCCAGCCGATACCTTAACGACGCTGGTTCCAGGATGTAAGCGGCCAGTTCCGGGTCGAAGTAGAAAGTGGGGATGGGCATCCCCATCTTCGACAGCTGTATCTGGACTTCCTTGGCACCATGGCTCTTCCATCTCAGGCCCTCTACTCCAACAACGGATTCCAGGTATCTCCTGAAGATTTCCTTGCCGTTTTGGGTAACCAAAGGAAAATGATATATCTCGGTACCCAAGGCGACAGCCGCCGCCAAGCTCCTGCCTCCGGAATATCCCGACCCCTCAATACGCATAAACAGGGCTATCTCTCCGCTCTTAACCACTTTGTCCTGGAATTCCTTCAACCACCTCTCATCATTCACTACCGTTACCTGTTCAGGGGCTAGGGATTTGATCTCTTCTCGAGGCTCCTCCGTGGGTCTAAACAATTTGAGAAAAAGTTCTTCCGACCGATCAAGCATGGTATGGAATTCCAGGGATTCCAAGGCTTTACGCACGTCTTCCCTGTCCCAGGGCCTCAAACTGAATTCATCGGGATCTATCTCTATGGGGAGGTCGGAGACCAGTTTTGCCAGCTCTTTAGAGAGAATCAAGACGTCCCTGTTCTCTTGAAGTACCCGCCTCAATTTTTCGCTCTTGATCTCCTCCAGGCGATCCAAAATCCCTTCCACCCCCCCAAAGCTCTGGATAAGCGAAGCCGCTGTCTTATCCCCCACGCCCGGTACCCCTGGTATATTATCACTGGCGTCACCCTTGAGGGCCAGGAAATCCGCCATCCTCTCTGGGGGCACCCCGTATCGCCGCTCGATCGCCTCCCTATCATATATGACGATGTCTGAGATGCCCTTGCGGTTAGCCACCACTTTTATGCGATCGTCCACGAGCTGCAGGGTATCCTTGTCCGAAGTGACAATCAACGCTTCGCTTTCTCTTTTCCGGATGCGCGCAGCCACAGTGGCCAGAATATCATCGGCTTCGTAACCCTCCAACTCCACTCTGGCGATTCCCATCACCTCGAGTATGCCCTTGATGATCTCGACTTGCTCCTTTAACGTGTCCGGCATGGGAGGGCGTTGAGCTTTGTAAGCGGCATACTGCTCCAGGCGATAAGTGGGCTTCCCTTTATCGAAAGCGACCATCACACCGGCAGGTTTGAATTCGTCGAGAAGTTTGAACAACATTGACACGAAGCCATAGACCGCGTTGGTCGATTGCCCAGAGGAAGTGGCCATATCCTCGGGTAGGGCGTAGAAAGCCCGGTAAGCTAGACTGTGTCCATCGATAAGGATATATCTTCTCTTTTCGCTCATACGTTTCCACCCTTTGGGAAATCCTCGAATGGAGGAGTCAAGGAAAGAATAATTCAGTATTAAGCCGAATGGAGAGCTTGAAGGAGATGGAGCTTAACCCACGAGAATTAAGTCCACGGTTCTTACGCCACTATTCTTCAAGGGTCTCTTGCTCTTCACGCCTCTTTCCTAAAAAACCTAACCCACTTTCTAGGTTCGGGATGGGAAGTCAACAGTCTGGCCCGTTCTAACCCAACCATAACCGTCGCCGCTGCTCTCTTATATTCCTGCGAATCCTAGAGGCTAATAAAAAGTTCGCGGCCAGAAATATAGCGGTCAAAATCAGGGTTATCCAGGAACGGAAGCCCAGGGACACACCCAGATTCATCGCAGCCCTTCCGGTCACTAGGGGAAATCCCCTCCGCAACTTTCCAGCAGAAAGAAGTTTCCTTCTATCCCACATTTCGCTGCGAATGTGCAGGGTGTAGAATAGGCCCCCCATCCATAGAACTATCCCCAGAGGTATGGATATCCTGAAATCCAAGGGGATGCGCCACTTTGTAAGTATCGATGCCGCGACGCTTCCCCATATTAGGATGGTCTCTGCTATCCAGATCCAGTGATATCCGGTCATGAACTCTTTTTTACCCCTCTTCCGGGTGATATAACCTATCTTGCTTTTTGTCTATCGGATCTATCGTCTTAATTATTGCAGCTAATAACTTGACGTAAAGTATATGTCGTCACCGCCTCAGCCATCAAAATCGACGAGAAAGAAAGGCACTATGTCTATTATTCCTCCCAAAACCTGCTCCCATACATAATATTTACAATATGTAGTATTGTTATCTACGTTTTGCAAAATTATTTACTCCCTCAAAGATCAGGAGAAAAATTCGCAAAGAAGGTTGCTTTTTTGCCGAGCTCTTTCCTGTGTGACAAGCGTATGTTAATGAAACAGATTGTATATTACCAAGTAATTGTCGTTCGACAATCATCAATTAATTTTAAGAAAAGATAAGCGCCAGTTGCCTGGCGCTTATCTTTAGAAGAAAACAGGCCTACTGCCCCAGTATTCCTCCCAGAATGCCACCTGCTCCTCCTCCACCACCTCCGGAGGATTGCAGGCTGCTCTTGGGTGCTTCCTCGCTAGGCTGCACGATCACGAAACCGTTTCCTTGAAAAGCCAGCTGGAAAGCCTCACCATGAGCGGAGCCGAAAATGCCTTTAAGGCTTTTCAGGTTCACGTCCACGTGTATCTGGGGATTTAGCCCCTCGGACCAGGCCACCGTGGCATTGGGATCCGTGTATGTGGGCTGGTCGGGTGTCACCTGCAGGGTCACTGGCTCCCCCTTGGTAATAAGGGCCATGTAACCGGTCCCTCGGAGTTCCACCGTCCACATCCCCGCACCAGTTAAGACCCCCGAAGCCCCCTTGATCATAGTGATGTCCCAGGAAAGGCTGGGCGTAAAGGCCAGCAGGTTGTGGGACTCTACCTGAAGCGACTCGTTATTTAGATAAAGTAGCACGATATCGTTGGCCGCGTCTGCCAGGAAGAGGTCACCGGTTCCTGTCACCTCCATGAGGGTGAACTGTTCCCCGCTGATCTTTTTCTTTAACCATTTGTCCACGCCCCCACCCTTGCGGGCGAAGTTCATCTGCCCCTGATAGGCCACCATGGAACCCGCTTTGGCCATGACCACCCCACCACAGGCGTTCATGTTCACCTTGAGTAGTTTCTTGTTTTGGAGAATAAAGGCGTCTCCGCTCTCTTTCTCCTTGGAGGCAGCCAGCAGTCCGCTAAGCCCCATAGGCGCTAGATCGGACTGGTAAGCTCCCCCCGGTGCTTGGGGTTGCGGGGAGGCAGCCACGGGCTGGGCCGCCGGGGGCTGGGCCGTCTCCATGGGTGCCCCGCAAAACATGCAGAACTTGCTGGGCTGAACATTGTCTTTTCCACAACTTGGACATATCATCTCTGTTTACCTCCTTCTCCTTCACCACACAGCCAGAGGATTACTCAAGTAGTTATCGACAACCCTATAATTATCATTTAACCCCTCCTCAATCCTTGATTGTACCGACCGCAACACGGATTGGAATTTTCCTGCGTGAAGGATTCAAGTCAGTTTTGTCACAAAAGATTTCATATCTTCTTAAGGATGATTCGAAACCCAGCGCAGCGGTTTCCCGCTAAACAAATTTCCTCTTAATGGACGCAATTTGCAATCCTAAAAACAGGCTATTAAGTAAACCTGTGCAACTATAACTGGTGCCGAAGGCCGGAGTCGAACCGGCACGGGGAAACCCCACTGGTTTTTGAGACCAGCGCGTCTACCTATTCCGCCACTTCGGCATATTATTCAACATTAAATAAATTATATTTTTAATATATTAATAAGTGTATAAACTTTTTGCTCACCTGTTAAGTTGAAAATCCTCTTTTAGCCAGTCGATCAAACCCTCCAAAGCTTTCTCGTATCTATTTGCATCCACAAGCAATGCTCCCTCTCCATCCCTGATGCAATGGAGGAATTCTTCCGCCTCTTCCATCAAGCGGCTGGCCTTCCTTCCAAGATCTATCCTGGCCTGCTCCTCAAAATCCTTGAAATAGCTCTCGCTCCAGCCCATCTTCCCTGCAATATTTGTAGATAAGCATACACACAGATAGGGATAAAACCTTTTGGCTCAAGGGACGATATGGATTTCATTCACATCTATATACCATTTGCCTTTGAGGCTGTTCATGCCTATATACAGATTGTCATCATAATCGATGGTCACATCCATCCTCGCTCCCCCGGGAGAGAAAACTCCCCCTTTTATACGCACCTGCACATTATAGGGGCTTTCTTTTCTCACCTCGTAGGACAACCGTTGGAATGTCCCCTCTCCCAACTGCCCCAGAAGTTCTTCCAGCTTGTGATCGGCCGTGCTTGCCTGCCCGGGAGAGATGTATTTCTTCATCTCCACTCGGTCTCTTTGATTTAACGCCTGAACAAATTTACCCGCAACCTCTGCGGGGGACGGATTACCCCATACAGTCAGGCAGAGGATGATAAAGATCGCTATCGCCGCAATCAGAGCACCGTAGATAAACCAGGCCACCTCCAGCCTTCTCACCCTTCTTTCCACCTGTTGATAGGGCTCCACTCTGACGGTGACGGCATCCCCTCTCCATTCGGAGGGGGGCGTGTATTTTCCCGTGGGGGGTACCCAGGTTGCGAAACCGGCCTCCGGCTCTACGGAGGTTGAATGTGCCCCAGGTGGAACTCCCGCCCCCTTAACTACCTTAAGCTCGCGCAGGCATAGGGAACAATATAAGGCGTCATCGGAGTTTTCCGCCCCGCATTCAGGACAGTTCATTTTTCAGCAACTTCCCCTCAACTAAATTTCCCAGATTCCCAGATATATATTAGAGAGCCGATTCCAGCAACGGAACGGATCGCTTTTATTATAAATTTCATTATAACCGAGCTTGTTAACTATTTCATATATCTCCTTTCCGCCACCCAACCACCAAAAGCACCCATGGGAAGCATGAGAACCAAGGCTACAAATATTCCCCTCAATGAATAGGTGTCAGTGATAATTGATCCCGAGAAAAAAAGGTTGACTAGTGGTTCCCAGAAAAAAATATACAAAGCGACGCAGAGTGCCCCATACAGCCACCCCCTACCCTTCTCCTTCGCGGATCTAGAAGCAAAATATCCTGCAAAGAAGAGGATAGCCATCTGGTAAGCTACCACCAGGAAGTAAGCCAAGGTTATGCCACTCTCCAGGGAGGCTCTTGAAACGCCCCCGGCAATCGCGAAGATAAGGGGGCCCACGAGAAATCCCGATAGAAATACAACGCACAGGACAAAAAAGGAATATAGCAGGGAAAGCAGTAAAGTCACAAGAATCCCATTCTTCACGGCCTCCGCTTGAGTGACAGGAGTGACAGGACTTGGCCTATATCCTCCGTTTTGGTAGTCTCCATCGTGAAATTTACTTGCCGGTGAGCCGAGTACGCTATGGTAGTCGCTTGGGCTCACGTATCGTTCCCGGGCGTGAGCAGCTTCCCCATCATAAGCGCGCTGGGCAGGGGGATGAACGGCATCGGAATAAATCGTGGTTTGGCCTAGGGCTGAAACCGAGGGATCCTTTCCAGTTCTTTCGGGCCGGGCATCGGGAACGATGGGCATAAACCGGGCCAAACAGAGGGAACAAAAAGCGGATCCTTCCGGGTTTTCCGCCCCGCAATGATTACATACGATCATTTAATTACCTCTTTGCGCCTTTACCATTGTTTTCGTCAGCCCTATGGAAGATGTTGATGCCCCGATGGCCATGCCCGATACCTTCCTCGTAAAAAACATTTTTAATAAATCTAACCTTTACGTTTTTCCAGTCGCGCAAAATACTATCCAGTTCTTCCAAGAAAATCTGGCCCAGCCAATGTACAGCCCCAAATACACTTTCTGATGTGCGAACCCTCTAAATAGATGAAAGAATCACCGATTGACGCTGATTCCCTTCGGCAAACTGATTTCCCCCTCTTCCTTGTCAAAGGCCTTATCTATTCCAAATAAGCGAGTTTCGAAATATCACATTCTTATCTTATAATGATTTTCTTATAAGTATTTCTGGCCCTAACATGTAAAGCGAATCTATACGGTGCAATAAATAGGCATTCTCACTTCAAACTTTCAAATTGCACAACTGGGGTTTGAGCCCAGGATTCATAAGGAACTTGGCTTTTCCACGCCTATAACCACCATGACTCTACTATATCCATGCATCCCTCACTCTGCATCGATAATCTTGATTCCCTCTATCCGGTTAAAGAAACAGCTCCTCTGTCCCGTATGGCAAGCTGGGCCCAGCTGTATTACTTTTACTAAAAGCGTGTCGCCGTCGCAATCATAAAGAATCTCCCGGATGAACTGCTTATTTCCTGAAGTCTCGCCTTTACACCAATACTCCTTTCTGCTCCTGCTCCAGAACCATGTCCTGCCCGTCTCCACGCTACGGCGCAGCGCCTCCCGGTCCATGTAAGCCAGCATGAGCACTTCCCCACTTTCCATGTCCTGTATGATCGCCGGCACCAATCCTTCTTGGTTATATTTAATATCTATATTTTCCGCATCCATGGCCTCATTCTCCCAGATAGATCTCCTTTATGGTCTGGTTTTGCGCCAGCTCTTCCGCCGTACCCTCCAACACCATCTTGCCCGCCCTCAGTATATATCCATAATCGGCGATGTTCAAAGCTATCTGCACGTCTTGCTCCACAAGCAGTATGGTTATCCCTTCGCGATGCAGCTGCTGGAGACAATTGAACATATCCCTAATGACCTTGGGCGCCAGGCCGTTAGAGGGTTCGTCCAGCAGGAGCAGTCTGGGTTTAGACATCAGCGCTCTACCGATGGCCAGCATCTGCTGCTCGCCTCCCGAGAGGGTGCCGGCTACTTTGCCTTCCCTCTCTCTCAGAACCGGAAACAGATCGAAAACAAATTCCATGTCCCTCTTGATGGCCGATGTAGAGTCTCTTCTGTACCTCAAGTAAGCCCCCAGCTCCAGGTTCTCCCTAACCGTCATATCGCCAAATATCTGTCTTCCCTCCGGAACATGGGAGATGCCCATCTTCACCATCTTCTCGGGATGGAGATTGGTTATATCCTTGCCGAAATAGAGGATCCTCCCGTGGCGAGCCGGCACTAAACCGGAGATGGTTCTCAACAGTGTGGTCTTTCCAGCCCCGTTGCTTCCTAGGATGGTGGTGATCCTGCCCGCCCTAACATGCAGATCCACTGCCCTCAAGGCCTCTATGTGCCCATAAAACGATGACAAGCCTTCCACCTTCAGCATAATTTACACATCCTTAGATTTACATTATGCGAGCATAGCCGCGGAACTAGACAAGACGATGCATCTTCCTTTCCCAACATTCGAGAAGGCTCCTTCGGCTTCGCAGACACAGTCTCCGTCCAGGCATGCGTTTTTCCCTTTTCTTCCAAACAATCTAACGAACGTCATCTCTAACATATCAAATGAACAAACGGCGTACTCTGTTGTTTCCGATCTCAAAGGTTATTAACCTCCACCCCTAGGTATGCTTCTATAACCTTGGGATCATTCCGCACCTGATCGGGTGAGCCCTCCGCGATAACCTGCCCGTAATCTAGCACCAACACTTCGTCGGAGACCCGCATGACCAAGCCCATATTGTGCTCCACCAGCAGAATGGTTATTCCCATATCCCTTATCCTGTAAATCAGGTCTCGTAGTTCTTCAATCTCATAGGTATTGAGGCCGGATGCCGGCTCGTCGAGCAGGATCAGTTTGGGACCGGTGGCCAGAGCCCTCGCCAATTCCAGAAGCCGCTGTTGGCCAAAGGAAAGGGTGTCCGCGAGCTTATCCGCCTGCAGGCCCAGGCCCACCAATTCAAGGTTCCTCACCGCCTCTTCCTCTATTTCCCGTTCCTCCCTTCGGAATAGGGGCAAGCGTAGCCCCACCTGGGCGAACTCACTGGTGGTGCGCACGTGCATTCCCACCATCACGTTCTCTAGTACAGTCATGTTGCCAAATAGCTGGATGGTCTGAAAGGTGCGGGCTATTCCCAGTTGGGCTATCTGGTATGGCTTGTAACCCACGATATCCTTTCCCTCAAAACAGATTCTTCCCGAGTTGGGCTGCTGGACACCTATGAGCAAGTCGAAAAGGGTGGTTTTACCCGCTCCATTGGGGCCGATAATCGCCTTTATGCTGCCCTTGTCCACGGCAAAGCTCACGTTGTTAACCGCCGCCAGGCCACCAAACAACTTGCTAAGGTTTTCCGCTTTTAAGAAATGCGTGTCGTTCATTTAGATTCCACTCTCCCTTTTAAAAGGGTTAACGAAAGGACTTCTCCGGTAACGGAAGAAGTCGGACAAGCCCCGGGTCAAACCCGAAGGCATAAAAATCATTACCAGGATCAAGACGATGCCGAAGATCATAGGTTCCAGATTGCTATAGTTATTAGAGAACCACTGGGTAAGTGAATTATTCCCAAACAAGTAAGGTATCGCCTCTAAAACCTTGGGGAGAAATACCACCACCGAAGCCCCCGCTATTGATCCCCAGATACTGGCCATGCCTCCCAGCGCTACCATCACCAACAGAATAATAGAGAGGTTCAACTGGAAAAGCCCTGGATTGATAAAGCTGTGGATGTGAGCGAAGAGCGCGCCGGCTAAACCTGCATAGGCTGCGGAAAGGGCGAAAACCTTTATCTTGTACCAAGATGTATTGATCCCCATAGTCTCGGCGGCTACCTCGGAATGATGAAGGGCTCTCAACGCTCTTCCCAGGCGTGAATTTACCAGGTTTCTAGAGAAAATCAGGACCAGGAAGGCTATTATCCAGATGAAATAATACTCTCCACCTATCGTCTTTATTTCTAATCCGGGTAACGCCAGTTTGGGAATTCCCATCAGCCCTTCGTTCCCTTTAGTCAACCAGGTCATCTCCCTTAGGATAACGAACGAGATGACGGCGAATCCCAATGTTGCCATAGCCAGGTAATGGCCTTTAAGCCTCAAAATGGGGGAGATGACCAGTGAAATAAGCACCGCCATCAGCATGGCGATGACGATGGCCAGATAGACGGGGACGTGGGCACGCAAAGCTAGCAGGGAAGAGGTGTATGCCCCTATTCCCATGAAGGCGCCATGTCCCAGAGATACCTGTCCAGCGTAACCCAACAGCAGGTTCAAACCAACCGCGACTATGGTGTAGATGCCCACCAAGCGCATGCGATCCAAGAATTTAATATGCACCGGTCCGGAGATGCTCCCTTCCCATAAAGGGAAGGTTAGCAAAAAGATCAACAGAAGAACAGGCCCAAGGTTTCTTCTCATGAAACCGCCTGGACGAGTAAGGGCAATGCGTTCCATCCATCCCTTAAGCTTCAAAATTACACCTTCACCCCCTCTCTCCTGCCAAAAACACCTTGGGGCCTGAAGAGCAGCACAACTATTAAAATAAGCGCGGTAATGGCGTCCCGGTATCCTGAGGATATTCCGAAAACCACTTGGAGGAATCCAGCAATCAGCTCCTCGGTCAATCCAACAAAAAGTCCGCCCAACACCGCTCCAAAGGTATTGCCAAGGCCTCCCACCACGGCGGAGGTAAAGCCCTTGACTCCCAGAAACATCCCGGCTCCATAGCTAGCATAAGGGGCGTTGATCAAACCTGCAGCGCCTCCCAGGGCAGCGCTTAAGGAAAAGGAATAGAGGCTCATGTTGGAGATGTTTATGCCTACCAAGCTAGCCGCTTCCCGGTTGATGGAGCAGGCCTTCATCCCCTTTCCTACTCGGGTATGGTTGAAAAAGATGTAGGTCAAAGCCACCGCTATCAAGGTTAGCCCGAATACCCAGAGGATCTGGGAACGCTGGGTAACTCCCAGAAAAGTCAGGCTGGCGCTGGTAAACTCGGGGACCTTGTAGGCTTCTTCAGGCCAGAAAAGCCGTGCCAGGGCTTTCAACAATATGGATACCCCGATGGTGGCGATGATAACGTTGATAATCTGCGCCTTGCGTAAAGGATAGATAAACAGCCTTTCCATAAGCGCACCGATGAGGGCGGTACAGATTATGGCCATCACCGCGGCCAGTAGAATGGGCACATGGAGAACACAAGAAAAAGTGTAAGTAAGTAGGCCTCCAAAGACTGCGAACTCTCCTTGGGCAAAGTTTATTACACCGGTGGAGTTGAAGATGATGTTGAAACCGATTGCCAAAAGGGTGTACAGACATCCATTGGCCAATCCGTTTCCCAGGTACTGGGGACAATTCTTGAGAAAATCGAGTACGCTTCCCAGTGTCTCTCCCTTACCTTAAAATAAATGGACATCCCTCCATTAGCTTGCGACGCAAACTTATGTTATATGATAACCATACCCCGACAATCATCTCAAGCCTGCTACGGTCTTTGGTTGTTGCAGTACCAATCGGCATCCACAAACCTGCTAGCTGCAAAGAGGAAAGTAAGGGGGGCACGGAGATATGCCGTGCCCCCCTTTGTGCCCGCCAGTTTATTGAATGGCCTTCCACTTGTTATCGACTATCTGTACCATAACCAGATCGTCGACGGAAAGCCCGTTATGATCTGTGGGGCTGTAAGTAAAGGTGCCCGCGGTTCCCACCAGCCCCTTAGTCTGCTCGATGGCATCCCTCAATAATGCCGGCGTAACTTCGTCGCCCAGTTTCTTCAGTGCTTCAGTAACGATTAGGATAGCATCGTAGCCATGTCCCGCGAAGGTGTTTATCTGGGTCCCCGTCTTGGCCGAATAATCCTCGGCAAATTCCTTTATCAGCTTGTACTGTGGAGAGGTGGGGTCCAGAACCTGATCCCACACCAACACCTGGCCCGCCGGAAATACGACGCCATTTGCCGCGTCCCCCGCCAGCTCGATGAATTTCTGGTTAGCTATCCCATGACTGGCGACGAAGGGAAGGTTCATCCCCTTGCTCTTCATGCGCCGCGCGGCAATCGCCGGGCCAGGATTGGTGCCCCATACTACCAGCACTTCGGGGTTCCTGCTCTGAATGTTGGTCAGGTGGGTGTCCATTCCTTCCTCGGTAACCTTGGGATCGTAAGCCTCGGTGGTGACGACGCTTATACCATATTGGGGGGCCAAAGTCTCTATAACTTTCTT